>ENA-OQRC01000117-OQRC01000117.1-human-gut-metagenome-genome-assembly--contig:-NODE-117-length-61155-cov-7.986219_pt1 | contig 61155 bp, 113 predicted proteins | sample MGYA00243236_ERZ505102 | MGnify/ENA primary metagenome ERZ505102 (study PRJEB26097, sample SAMN02712089) | human gut metagenome | biome: Gut microbiome | host: Homo sapiens | place: Denmark... | reverse complement strand
AGATTATTATCATTAAATATTTATATATAAAAGTGTTGGATTATTATTGTGAATGTCGATCTGCTTACCATACATCTGACTGAATCTTATCTTGTTGAAAGGTTTGGTAATCAGGTGGTAACCATGGAGGGTTGGAATCAATGCGACAATCTTTCTTTCATTGAATGGCTCACAGCTTTCAATGGCGCGCTCGATTTCAGCCAATTCATCATCATCCTTGGTGTCAACATCAACCACCCAGGTCTTGTTCTTGTCACATGCTCCGGTCTGACCACAGGCGGAGTCGATGATGGTCTTCACACCTCTCCACTCATCCGGGTTGTTGTCCGCCTTCGCGATGACACCAGCAAGAATCTCCAAAGACTTCAGTGAAATCTGTCTCCAGGATTTCTTGTTGAGGTTGATATATGCCCTGGCATTGAACATCCCGCACAAGTCTCTAATCTCATTCATCTTATAGTCAAGATATTCTGGAGATGAGATGTAGTAGGTCTTCACGGTCTGTTGAGAGATTTTCTTTCCTTCAGGCTCATAAGGAGTCTTTCCATCCTTTGCCCGGTGGAGAACCTGAAGCATATAGAACTCATCCTTACCACAGTTGGCAATGAGCTTCTTGATCTGTTCTGTATTATCAATGATCATATTTCTTTCTTATATAAAATTTCCCAAGGTGTTTGTTCATCCCAGGCGAAATCATAATCATAATAAAATCTCTTGTTGATAGTGAATATATCACCATTTGCACATTTATGTCTTTCAACAAGCATATATTCTTCCCTGGGATTATATTCATATGCTTGAATAGCTGGATTATAATCTTTTACCTTATATTTAGCAAGGCAGACCATACATCCACCTTCCTTTGGTGTTTCTTTGTTTAAAAAATCTCTCAATTCCATAACACTACAAAGATAATGATTTATTCTGACAATTCCAAATTAATTTATCCATTATTATCTTTTTGTGTCTGTTTTATTTCATCTTCAATTAATTTATTTAACTCTAATGTAGCAAGTCTCAACTGTTCCTCGTGGTAAGATATCTCCTCATCGAGCTCTTTGATTTTGTAATAATTCAACTGCCCATCCGTTGCTTTTTTGTTGAATTCTACCTCACTTTCAAAGTGTGACAGAATAAGATACCTTTCAAATACAGGAGCTTCTTCATCTGGAGGAAGATTTAATTCAACCTTTACAGATACTTCACTAAAACTAATGACAGATATATCAATATTATCCATCCAATCATCCTGGTGTTCAAGGACATATTTTTTAAGAGGATAATTCTTACTGTCTGTTTTTAATGTTGGAGGTAAAAAATAATAAATCCAATTGGGTACAGACTTGATATATACCTCAATTTCTTTCAAAAGATTAACACTTTTATCTATTAACTCTTGTACTCTCAAATTCATGTTTTTTATAAATTTTTATGTATTGTTATTAAAATTTTCTTCTGACCAATCTGTATCATCTAATCATAATCCACTATAAATTCAGGTTTCTGTGATGATATAAAGTTATAACAGGATTGACAAGATGAGATGAACACAGAATAAAATTTACTGTTTGCTTCTTTGAATTTCTTCCTGAATCCTCCTTCAAGATATTCGTTAATATGTGCATAACAGAGGACACCAAATGAACATTTGAAAACATTTCCTTTTTCATCAATAAGGAAAGAATACATATTTTCAGGATTCTGGCAATAGCATCCAAACATATCATAGATGCCACTAATATATTTACCGTTTGCCCTTCCGACAGGGACAATGGATTCATCCTTGGTGTTGTCTTCTGTACCGACATTGACTCTACATCCAGCACTTTCAAGAAACTCCTTGGCAGCTTCCACATTCTTATTGGTGTGCCATTTGTCTTTGGATATACTGAAATGTATCTTGTCGCCAAAAAGAGAGACAAGCATCGCAATCTTGGTCTTTACTCCAAGATTGTTCGCCCAGTCACCGTTCGTAACCAATCTCGCGAATTTTACTGATGAAATAAGTTCACTGTAGATTTCAAACCAATCAGGATTACAGAAAAACTCACCACCCATAAGATTGATTGTCACCACACCATTGTTTTTCAAGAACTTGGCAATGTCTTTTGCCTTCTCCACAGTCATCATAATGTTTGACTTTGGAGAAGACTTAAAACAACAGTGACTACACTCCTGGGTGCATCTGTTGGTGATCCTGATAGTCGCGTGTAGTTTCCTGTAACACTTGTCTTTGACTTTACAAGTATCACAATGACAACTATGAGACCCCTTACAGGTCTCTTCTAAACATATATCACAAGGACTTGACATATTAACACTCTTTTCTTATAAAAAATAACTTATCACAATAAGGACATCTCACATACACCTTACATAGATTTTGCTGTCCTTGCTTTCATCATTGACTGAAGCGAGGTTCATATACCCGTCTGATGCCCCGACCCAATCTCCATACCTGCAGCTGACCCTCAAGTCGTCCAGACCAAACCAGAACCCGTTCCAATCAAGGGGGATGTCTCTTCCATTCCTCTCAAGGAACTCAGATATGAGTCCCAAAAGAAAATCCTGACAACCAACAAACCCCTCCAGTCTGGACTCATCCTCAATGTTCTCAACCAATTGAGTATCAGGGTTATAACGCCTCACATTGAAAGACGGGATATACAGGTTTTCAATCCCGTCAACAACCCTTTTCACCTTGATGGAGAAAGACCACAGGTCCTCCTGTCTTTCATTTTCCACACACCATTCAATGAGCGCCCTCCCGAGCATGCTGAACAGGATATTCCACTCGCTGTTTTTCACATTGGTGTGGTTCTCGAAGATGGAGGAGTCATTCTTTTCATCCTCTGGAAGGTGTGTCACGGTCTCAAGATACTCCCCCCTCAACTCCAGGTCGCCTTTATATGACCCTTTTTTCCACCACTCTTCCTGCTGGATTGATTTCCAGGCGAGGTGCTGCTCCTGCGCGATCTGATAATATTCCTTATAAGTTTTCATATGTATTTAATTTACCTATTACAAATATAATATATTTTTTCAATATATCCAAAAATAACAAAAAAAGATGCGGAAAATTTAATCCGTATCTTCATCACCATCAGATTTCTTTTTTATTAAACCCCCGGTCGATACAATCAAACCAATAAATCCTAAAATGAACAATGGCGTATTGTCAATGCATATTCCAAGAACAAACACCACCATAGAAACAAGAACTATAACTAATTCATAATCAATTCTTTTCATATCCTTTTACTATTAATCTTGCCATTTCCAAATCATCTATTGTTGTAATCTTGAAGTATTTGGCATTGCCTTCAACATAATGAATGTCTTTATTCCTTCCAAGTCTGGTCATCTCATCAACCAGCACACTCACGGCACCTTCCGTCGTGTCCAATGTTCCATTGTCATATGCATTTTGATATGCGTCAAGGTATATCTTGAACGGGAATACCAGCGGTGTCAGACTTTCTATCATCAAGTCTCTGGACTTCATTCTTCCACTCACTCCATCCACATAACTCAAAGGTATGTCTTTCTGAATCAGATACGGGAGACTGTTTCCGTAGATTTTCGCGTCATCGACAAGTTTCCTGTAAAACCAGGAATCGATAAGCGGCCTGTTTCCATCCGCGAGGGCAACCAAATCATTGTCTTCATAACCGAGTTCCTTCAATGCCAAGAGACCAATCCTTCTTGAGTTCTGTCCATTATCCAGATCACCATAGATGAATACACATCTTCCCCGGTAGTTTTCATATTTCAGTCTGTCACCCGGCCTTATGACCAGAATGACATCATCAAAACACCCGGATGCAAATATATTGTCAAGAGTATGGTCAACAACCCGTTTATCGCCGAGAGACCTGAACTGCTTCGGTTCATCCGCACCAATCCTGGAACCGCATCCTGCAACACTTATAATAATACCTGTTTTCATCATTTATAACTTTGACATTACAAATATAACAAAGAAACTCAATATCTTTTTTGTTATATTTACATTATGATTAGACTTTTGAAATATGAGTAAATTTTTTAGAAAAGTTGATTTTGGTAATGGTGTCAAATACTGGTATCTTGGCGACTGGAAGTTCGCCAAGAAGATAGACACCTGTTTTTATCTTCTTGGTAAAAAGAAGACCAAGGATGAATATGAAGGAAGGGAATGGTATGTGGGATGGCATGACTGGAAGTTTGAAATTTCATATGAGGAATGTGGATATGAAGAAGAAAACGGAGAATTTCATATAAGCCTCTTCGGCTGGCATTCTGTCTTTAAGACACCTTGGAGGAGTAAGAGGTTCCCTTATGGGGATTGTGACGCGCCAACCTGGGGTATTATGATACATGACAACACTCTATGGCTGCACTATGGCGGTAATGGAAACATGGGTGGAGGAGGAAAATACAAGTCCTGGGATTTGCCGTTCTTCACCTGGGAACATGTGAGACATCAGGTGGAATGTGACTTGGGTGACGGCAAATACACACTTGTCGATTATGACAAACTCCAGAAATATGATGGAAACAAATACATCCCATTGAAAGATAATGAATCGGTACATAAGTATCATTATGATTATGTGGACAACTATGATGGATCTATCGTGCCTTGTACCTATTGGGTGGAGGAAAGGGAATGGAGAAGAAAATGGCTCAAGTGGTGCAACCCCCTCAAGATAGTGAAAAGATATATTGAGATAGTGTTTGACGGCGAGGTCGGAAAAGATAAAGGTGAATGGAAAGGAGGATGCACAAGATGCTCTTATATGATTCTTCCAAATGAAACACCAGAAGAATGCATCAGAAGAATGGAAAAGGAAAGGAAATTTTAATTATATACATAAAAAAAGGAGACTTCAATCGGTCTCCTTTTTTATATATTCTATTTCAATATGCACGATTCCTTCCCTGAACTCAACATCTTCTCTTGTCATCTTTCTTTTCATCTTTTCAAAGTCATCCCAGTCAACAGCGGGTTCACCCTTGGAGCTTCCTGTCAAAGGAAACAGATTCCATTTCTTCTGGAACTCTCCTACGGCAATATGTTTTTCATATTCAACATGCCATCCTATATTCCTCAATTCTTTCCTTATCTCATTGACATCTTCTTCCTTCAAATCCTTCAGATAGACTTTTTTACTCTCATCATATCCATATATCCCATCAAACTTTCTCAAACTGTATGCACTCATATCGTATACACTCGCACCCCTTTTGGGATTGAACACATATAGTTTACTCTCATCCAACCTGGGAAGATACTCATGCTCCCTGATATAATTGTCTCTCCCTCCAAACCGGTCAAACACATCACTATCGGGTATATCTTTCATAAACTTCAATGCGCTTTTCCTATTGCTGTATCCAAGGGGCAATTCACCCAGATACTCTTCTTTATAGAAAGGGAAAACCCTAACTTCCCCATTTTTAATCTGATCCTTATTCATAATTCGTTTCATCAAATTCAAAAGGCAGAATGATTATTTTTTCATCAACCTCTATTTCATTATAGTGTTTCTTTTCATATTCAGTTCTACTCTTGTCACGCTCTTCTTCAGACCTGAATAACTTTGTCTGTATTACATGATATTCATAGGTAGTATAATACTCATCCCACCTGAAATCACCATGACCAATTCTCACTCTTTCTACAATATTATATCCAAATGTTTTCATAATTTCATTAAACAATATTTAATACCTTCCATCAATGCCTCTTCATAACCAGCATAATCCTCACAACTTCTTATATAATCCCTATACCCTATTGTTTCAGTATGTGGATTCCCATCTTTATCATATCTGACACCTGTTACCTCAACCCTCTCCGGCCTTCCATTCCCTTTAAGCCTATATATCTTATAATAATATGATTTATCTGTGCATTCATATTCATAATCTACAATTACCAATATATGATGCACATCCTTCAACCAAATTATCACATCCCACAATAAAGGTGCAGGATCATATTTAAGGTTATCAATATCACTTTTTGTGATATTAAAAAGGTTGATAAGTTCGACACTACCATTCTCAAATTTCACATCATCCTTTATTTTCATAATCTATATATTTAAAAAATGACAGATGCACCATATCTGCTTTTGCGTACATACTTGTGTCTATAAGAGCGCCTTGTCTCAGCTCTTGTGTAATCGGGGCAGTTGGTTATCATCCCCAAAGCAGTGAACACCTCTACTGTTAGTCTCGACCCCCGGCAACTTCATCCGGGTATTTAGCAACGGTCAAACAGCACACCTGTCATAATCTATCTTTTAAATTTTATATATTCAAATATATCCTTTAACTGCTGTAATGACAATTTAGATAATACTGTATAACTTACCATTGAAGTAATACTCTATGATTCTATCCATATACTAATAATCTATATTACAAAGATAACAATAAAAAATGAAACTTCCAAATAAAAAGAAGAAGATATAAGTAAATTACCTATATTTTCTCAAATATCTTTATAAATCCTCACCATTTGGTTTGTTAACTAAATTGTCATAATAGATTCCTATATAATATTTTCCATAATGCTCAAATATCTTAAACCATACAGAACTGTTTGACATCTGTATAATCTTCAATCCGACCAGAGATGAAATCAACTGATTATAGTTATCTTTGTCAGAATAAAATTCTCCATAAGTAATACCGCCTGCGGTCTTCTCGTCTTTTATCTTCTCTAATCCTAATTTCTCTTCTTCAATAACCTCATTGATTAGCCTATCCCTTAACTCGTCATTGCCATATAAAGGATTATATATGAACTCGGCACTATACTGCTTGTTGTTCACACTAATTTCATAACTTATATCCTCATCTTCCGGAATCTTATCATTCTGATTAATGTAATAATATTTATCATTACTGTTCTCGAATTGATGAATAAGATTGTTGAACCTTATCCTTATCTGCCCTGCATCAGACGTGTTGGCATCAAATACCACTACCCTATAAACCTTACCATGATTTTCAACAATCCATATATGAGATTCCCTCCCGTTGAAATCACCAACCAAGAAACCAGAGTTTGAATCATACCTGAAACCCTTACTCTTTAATGCAGCCACCATTTCAGATTTACTCCCATCAACAGGAATACCTAAAAATTTTAATGTACCCTCTGATTGACCAAATACTGTGGAACACATAATAAGTATCCCAATAATAAAACTTAATAATCTCTTCATATTTGAATTTTTAAAATATATACTAAATATAACAAATAATCAAATTACCTATACCTTCTCATAATGAACTCCCATTTTCCTATAATAAATAGGAGACTTGTGATTCTTGTGATACTTCTTATGACAATCATCACATAATACCATTAACGCATTGTCAGGATAATCCCACGCCCTTGTCCAACTTCCATCTGGATACTTGTTATAATATTTGTGATGTATCTGTAAATTTTCCCTACTACCACAAGGACATCTGTAACTGTGTATCTTCAATATCTTCTCCCTCTTCCTTTTCCACCTTTCATCATTGAGATCATCATAATACTTCTCCTTATTACTCTTAAACTTATCCTCAATATCAAAAGGTATGGAGTTGATGTCTAATTTCTCTGTTATTGGATTACTTATACCATCCTCTATCTTCTTGTATATAACAGGAGAATCTTTTTTCTTATCAGAAGGTTTATCATCTATCTTCAATAATTTACCCTTCCTCTTCCTTGATGATACTTTCCATACTACATATATGAATAACAATATCATCAATATTATAATTACTACTGCTACTACCATATAATTCAAACTCTGTTATATATTATATTTATAACAGTATTTTGTATCTGTATCCTTGGAGTGATCTATCTTCATTCTGTATTATGTATCTCACTTTAGGATGATCTTTGTATCTGTATTTGTATCTTACTTTTAGGGTGATCTTTGTATCTGTATCTGTATTTAGAAGGATCTTTGCTAAAACTCCCTCAATTTGGACGTCCACCACACTTTTTCCCATTTCTTTCCACTTTCTTCCATTTTCTTCCACTTTGGTCTTATTTTACCAGATATGAAATAAATTGAAAATCAATGACTTATAAAAAGTGTAAAATAGATACCCTCAATAGAAGTGTGTAGAATGGGTATCCAGGGGTTATTTTGAAAATAATTATCATATTGAGCCTGTGGGGTGTGTTCGTCACCGCAGTCGCCAAAATCTCAATTTTGGGGTATTTCCCTAAAAACCCCATTTTTGGGTATTTTGCCATTTTGGGGTATTTTGGGCATTTTGGCAGATCTCCCCATTTTCCCCATTTTCCCCATTTTCCCCATTTTCCCCATTTTTGGCTATTTTGGCTATTTTCCCATTTTTGGCTATTTTGGCATTTTGGGGAAATAGGTGAAAATCGTCATATCGTCATCGTATGGGGAAATGGTGAAAAATGGTGTTTTTTGGGTTTTTATGGAAATGGGTGATTTTGGCAGATCTGGAAAAATGTCAAAAAAGGTGAAAAATGTCAAAAATAGTGATTTTTTAGTAAATATGAAATATGCTGTTTTCTGCTGTTTTTGAATAATTTGCATATGGTATAAATGTGGAAAATGTGATATTTTGCAGGATTTATATGGTGGAAATGTGAATTTCGTGATCGTAGAGAATAAAAAGAATAATTTTCACCAATAATATGATAGAAGTTGGAAGTATAATGACAGTAAATCTGCTTATATCTGATAAATCATCAGTGTCCAAACTGTGTGGTTATAGACTTCACAGTGTCAGCCCTTCCCTAGACCAGCTGGCTGATGAGTCTGCTGCTAACCAGATAGGCAGGCCATGATTCTGGGGAGCTCTGTTTGGTAACCTTCTCTACAGGGGAGAACCACAGGTGTCTACATGCAGGAGGCACATGTACATGCAGGGACAGAGGAGGTGCTGTGTCCCTTGGTCCAGGACCAATGGAGACTCTACTTGATGGAATGAGACTTTCAGAAAATCCATGCTGGGACACACCAGCATAATCATGACCTACTTTGGTTCAGTTGGATATTTTCTATTGGCGATGGCGATGAGGTTCGTCATAATAAAATAAGTATTGATAGTCTTTATAGTTGTACTGATGAACAAAGAAAAAGACCACTCACTTGGAGGTGGGTGGTCTTGGGTGTGTGATGTTTTGTGGTTTAGATGTTCCCATAGAGTGAGAGGAACTTCTCAGGGTTGTTCTTAATCCATGCCTCACTGATGAGCTTGTCACCTACCAGCCTGAACATCCCTGGGTTGGCTTCCATCTTGGCAATCTTCTCTGCCATGGTGAGTGGGACCTTGACTTGAGGGAGAGCCTGGTAGGTGGACTTGACTGCCTGCCTGAGTCCCTCTGCCTTGGAGGACCTCCTGACCACCTGATGGGTCTTGGACTTGTCCACCCAATAGTAGAAGCATGCCTTTCCATTTGTCTTGTGCATCTTTCTTCTGTGGAGATGAACCTCTTCCCAGTTCATCACTGCATTGGGAGAGCCCACTCCCATCATGACTGAGGTGTGAGGGTACCAAGGGTGTCCATCTTCCTTTCCTCTTGGGTAGTCCTCTGCCACTCCCATCTCGATTCCCTTCTCAATGACCTGCTCAAGGGTCACTGCTGTCTCAGGGCTGGTTGCATTGAACACCTTGCTGATGATGTTCATAATCTTGTCATTGTCATTCATAGTGTTGCTGATGTTGATGATGTGTTTCATGATAGTGAATTTTTAATTGTTTTACTTTTAGTTGTGGGGTTGTTCCCTTTCCCCAATACAAAGATACAACAATTATTTGAATCCACAAAATTTTTTTCACTTTTTTTGATTTTTTTTTTCAGTGAATTTCATACCGCAGACCGTCACCGCCAATAATCAGTTATTGTCAGTGAATTTTATAAGGGTGTATGGTTTTAAGCAACAGGGAAAAAGTTCCCTACAATATACATTGCAGGGAACAACCAATGGAAAAAATGGAACAAAGAAATTATCCAATCTCAATGAGGTTGATGAGATGGTAGTCTTTATAGTTGGAGCAGATGGAGGAGAGGAACTCTTTGAATGGAGTCTTCTCTCTGGAGGGGAGCTCCCAGCCTGTCATATCAAATCCTGCTTCAGTCAACTGCTGGAGGAAGGTGTCTTTAGATTTGTCATACTGCCTCTTGGTTTCATGTTTGCATACTTCAACATGGACATCTGCTGTCCAGGTGGTGAAGACAATGTTGTCTTCCTGGATGTTGTCCACCTTGGTCACTCTGAAGGTGTAGTTCTTTGGGTTAGGGTAGTAGGAACAGTTGAGCCTAACATTGTCCACTGTGGGCTTGTGTGATTGATGGACTTTCTCAATGAAAGAGTAGACTGGAGTGTAGATGTCAGTCCTGATTTCACCTGAATCATAGTATCCAGTGGGGATGTCAATGGTCTCCACCACCTCCCCAGTCTGCTGGGAGATGAAGGTGAGATAAGGTGACCCACATTCTTGGGGTTGGTGGTAGATGACGATGACGTTCATATTCGTTTCGTTGTTAGAGTTTACTTGCAGTATTCAGTATAGGTTACCTTGGGTGCTTTATCACCAGTAGACTTTGCTGCATCTGCAATGAACTTATCAATTGCCTTGGTGTCAGTGAAGGGGATGTTCATCTTTCCATTGAACTTAGTTCCCTCAAGCCCATCAGCAAAGACATTGCCTCCATCATATCCACAAATGGAAAGGAAGCTGGTTCCATTGGTGGTTGTAAGAATTTCAATGAAAGGTGCATGCTCATTGACATACTCAATGAATCCTTTTCTATCAGTGTGTTTCATAATGTTTGATTCCATACGATTGCGATTTACGGTTGATTTCAGGATTAGTATACCACTGCCACCATAGTGAGAGGCTGGTCCCAAGCACCACAGACACACTGGGTGACATTGTAGATTTCATCAGCATTCTTGGTCATAGAGGTTGGGAGGTCATAGTCCTCAACCTCATCTTCCGGGATGTACTCCACAGTGATGTTGCCATTAGTTTCCTTGTTGTTGGCAATGAGGTCCTCAACTACCTTCTTGATAGGCTCTGAGATGTTGTCTTGAAAAATGAGTTTCATGATATTGTTTGTTTATTGGTTTCTTTTTCTATTACAAAGATACAACAAATAATTGAAACCACCAAATTTATTTTAATTTTTTTTAGATTTTTTCAGTCGCAGGTCGCCATCGCCAAGGTATTACTCACTATTATACTTACCATTGATGTACTGTTGACCATCATTGACATTAAACAGGTTGAGTATATTTGTCAGTCGTCTTCGTTAAAATATATCTCTATAAAGTATCTTGTCTATCTCTTCCTTGGTGTGCCACTCTCCATTGTATGGGGTGAGTCTCACTTCAGGGTTCTGCTTCAGTCTGCTGATGAGGGACATCACTTGGTGATAAGCTTTCAGCATGGCCTTACCATCTGGATATGTATTCCCATTCTTTTGCAGATCTGTCAGCTGATCACTCATTGACAGCATAAATGCAAAGTATACTTCATCATCCATAATCATTCAGTATAAATCAGTTCCCATCCAAGTTTGGTGATTGCCTCTGCCGCATCAGGAGTAAGGAGAAGGCCTTCCCAGTTGTAGTAGTCACTGAACCCACCATAACCACTCTTCTCCATCTTGATAGCACCGGCATCAATCAGAGCCTGGATTTTCTCTGGAGTGTTCCTCCACAGATTCTTCCTTCCCCTTTCATCATCTGCTGCAAGATACCAGAACTCATGCTGGCCATAATAAGTCTGCTCAAAAACCTGGATCTTGTTTTCCCACTCTTTCTTCTTGACAGCAAGCCACTCATCTGTCACAGGATTCTCTTCAGGTGTCAGATAGACTTTCCTGATGGCCAGACCCAGTGTCTTTTTCACACCCTTGGCAGATGTGCTGGTTGCCTCAATGATATCAAAGTGCTTGGGGTGGTCTTCAATATACTGCATCAGGACTGTCTTCTTGATTCCCAGTTCACTGGCAGTCTCTGATATGAGGGCAAAGGTGGAACAGTTGACCTTCTGAATCAACGATACGATGCGGTGAATTTCAGTAATCTGAAGTTCCGATGGGGTTGTTGGTTTCATAACTATACAAAACTGATTTTGTCACAGGTGACTGCTTGGGTTTCACCATTTCTATCCACATATGATACTATAACAGATATGTAATCATTAGGCATTACTGCAATGATTTTGTCATCAGGGATTTCATATTCCCAATCACATCCCTGGTCTTTTTTGTAAAGGTGTGCCATTATGTTTAATATTCAGTTATTTGTTAAATGTTACACCAAGACAAAGTTCTTTATCTGAATATCCAATATCATCAAACTCTATACCCTCAAAGTATTCGGTTTCATAAGGATAAGGATATGTCATATTTTTAAGTTCTTCTTCTGTCAGTTTTCTTCTAACTCTGAAATCAATTACAAAGTCATCATCTAACTGCTCAATCAGTTCTCTCAAGTCTTTTACAGTTCTGATAGTTTTCATATTGTTTTCTTTTTCTTAATACAAAGATACAACAAATAATTGAAACCACCAAATTTATTTTCACTTTTTTCAGTGGATTTCGTAGGTCGCCACCGTGAGGATAAGATATAACATCTTACTTGTACATTTTGTCTATTTCTTTCTGGATAATGTTCCGGATGTGATTCAATGAAGTTTTTCTCCAGGAACTGTCTACTTTCAGATGACAAAGCTTGTGTTCATAATATGGATATACCTGGACTCCTGTGAGTTCTACAGTTCTGTCTTCAGTCAATTCAATACTGAAGATTTCATATTTGTATCCATCTTTCTGGACAGTGGGTTTGTTCTTGTGAAAGAAGAAGTCAAGGAATCCACCACCCTCATTTTCTATAAGTTTGATTATGCTTTCCATACGATTACGACTGCTCGTTATTATTCTAATTCTGCTGTTTTCATTTCCAAGCAGAAGTTGGATACCAATGGCTGGCATTTGTAGAAACAGTAGAAGTACTTGCTTCCCCTTCTGCTACTCTTATGAATCTCATAGTTGTCTCCATCATCAAGCTTATCCTGATTGTCTACCTTCATTGCCTGGAGGGTCTCCTCATAAATCTGATCAGCCTTTTCAGGACTGTCAGTATATCTGTCCCTATAGTTGAAGGTCAGTCCCTGCTGGACATATTCAGAGTGGATGATATATAGTTTCCTTTTTTCCATACGATTGCGACTATTCGTTGATGTCATACCATCCATTGACACAGAACCCATATGTGTCAGAAAGGTAATCAGCAACATCCTCATCATCAATGTCAGTGGGAATCTTTACTTTTGTCGGCAGATTTTCACCATCATCATCCCAGTCAACCATAATAAACCGGGTGTTCCCATCTCCTACATTGAGTTTCTCACACATCTCTACTGATACTTGAAGGAGATGGTGATAGTCACCAGACTGGGCATCCTTGATATAGTTGTCAATCTCTTCATTGGATTTGCCTTCTCTCTTCATAGACTTGCAGACATATGCCATTATAGCATAAGCATTACCATCTACATCATCCAGGGTATACTTTTTCTTTGACATAATGTTGTTCTCTTTTTCAATAACAGAGTTTTTGGTAACCTTTGTGTTTCCAATACAAAGATACAAAAAATATTTTAATATACCAAATTTATTTCAACTTTTTTCAGTGGATTTCATGACGTGGATCGTGATCGTGTCGAAATACATCTCTTGATAGTTATGGTATGAATCCATCAATGCATTGAGGAGGTCGATTGTCGCGTTGACTTTCGCGCAGACTCTGATGAGATGATTCTTTCTCTCATTGATGTCATGCTGGGAGATCTCATCATTCCTGTAGTTGGACTCAAACGAGGGGATCTCATCCAGCGCGCTCTTGATGGTATTGATGTTTTCATCAAAATGACCCATGAATTCATAGATCTCGGAGGCGGGCTCCCAGTTGCTGTATTCTATCTTCATATCTCTGACTCTTCATATTCATAGATGGCATCCAGATTGAACTCATAGAGAGGATAGACACAGTACCCGGACGGGGCGAAGATTCCCGTGCGCCTCGCTATTTTATTCTCCTCCAGGAACCGCTCTGCCCAGGGACAGTTGTTGGTATCCACATAGGCGAAACGTCCATCCTGTCTGCTGTCCATCCCGAAAGGATTTCCATCCAGGTTCACAGTGATGGTGGCATGGACAGACCAGGGTTTCTCGGCCTTGATCAGCTGAACCGCCAAGGTGTCATTGCTTGAGTATCTGGTGTATCTGACAGTCACCGGCGTGGCTGGTCCGGTCTCACCGCTCCTACATTGGAAAATCTTGTGTGTCATATCCTTTCAATAATCTTCTCAATGAACACTTTTTCAATCAGGATTCTTTCGACGATAGTTGTATACCCAGGCCAGATCATTCCTCTCTTCTTGAGTTCAACCACATCACCCTTGGTCTCCAGGAGCTTCATCAGTTTCTTTTTCCAGTTGATTGCAGGTGTGCCTGACAGATGGTTCAGTATGGATTTCGCGGAATCCTCCCAGTCATAGTATTGGGGTGACCAGGGCTTGCCGGACATCTGGGATAAAGAGATGGAGCGCATATGCCCACCTATCTTCTTTACACCATAGTGGTTCTCCTTGGCCACCTCATAGATGATATTGACCATCGCTTCCTTGAGCGCATTCTCCATCATTTCCTTTTCCTTGGCCAATTCATTTATTCTCTGGCGGATTTCTTCCAATTCCATATGGTAGATTACCTCCTCCCATCCATTGACACAGAATCCATATCTGTCCGAGAGCCAATCGGGTATCTGGTCATCGTCGATGTCACTTGGGACCTCCACCTTGTCGGGGAGATCCAGTTCATCCTTATCTATCCCGTCAGTGTCCCATTCCACATTATAGATGGTCTTGGTTTTCTTGCTGATTTCATTCTTTTTCATGATATTGTTGTTTTTATCTTCCTATACAAAGATACAACGCTTTTTTGAATCCACCAAATTTTTTTCACTTTTTTCAGTGAATTTCATAACATTGACCGTCACCGTCAGACAATTCCCTCAAAATAATCCAGCAGAATCTTGTTGATGTCCCTGGAGAGCGTCTCATTGTTGTTTGTGTTATATATGTAGTTCCACTCATTGTTGTTGTATCCGTCAAGAATCTCCTCAGGCTTGACATGTCTGTAGGTGCGGATATTGAAGTCCTCTTTGGTGAGTTCGAAATATCTGTTGATTTTGGAGTAGTCTCCAATCACCTGCCACCTGCCTTGATACTTCACCTCGATGGCGACATGCGAGCATCCAAATCCGCGGACGGCCTTGTTGAAGGACCTCACATTCAGTATCTCTTGTGACTGCCAGATCAGTGTGTGGTACTTGATTCCGGCCAGCTTCAGGCTTCTGGCGATTACATATGCCGAGTAGCAGCAGCCTCCGGCGAACAAATCCTTGAAGTATACATATTGATTGATCTTGTCATTAATCATCTCAATGAGTCTGTCAGTGTGCTTCATAATCATTTGTGTTTTGTTTCTGATACAAAGATACAACAATTATTTGAATCCACAAATTTTTTTTCACTTTTTTTCATAAAAAAAATCTCCACTCTGATATCACATCGGAGTGAAGACAAACCAAACAATACTATTTATTATGAATTATGAATATCAGTTACCGCGGGTCGTTGCCGTCAGTCATTGGAGATCCTGGAGACATACTCGGCGTTATTGCGTCTGACGTGATCCGCCTTCTCGGCGAACTCAAGTGTCATGTCATAGTATGTCTGGGCCATCCTCTTTACATATTTGTCGACCATCCTCCGCGCGTGCCTGTATGCGTTCGCCTCCGCCCGGGCTTTGGCGATGTCACGTCCCAGCTGCTTGTTGAAGACATCCTCACTGTTGCAGGTCGCCGTCCCGGTCGAGATGTATGAACCCATACTGATGAAGGTACTTATATAACAATTCTCACTGTCGTCTTTACGGGTGTCCTTCACATTAGGAATCCTGATCACATACTGGAGGGAGCAGGTGACCTCCTTTCCGTTTCTGCTGTATTTCGGCTTCTCGAAATAGACCTTAATCTTGTTACTGTTAAAATGCATAATATTTTTAATGATTTGATTTTCCTATTACAATTATAGATCTTTTTTATTGAGATTTCCAAACTTTTCGTCAATCGTCACCGTCTGCCTTGACATATTCCTCATCAGTGTCATATGACCTCAACAGACCCTGGTCATCCATATAGCATGCCTTCCTGCAGTCCAGGTCGGTAATCTGCTCCAGGACCAGCGGTCTCTCCAGCAGTGTGTGACCCTATAGAGTTTGTACCTCATATTGATTACCGCTCCGATTTGATGAATCTTCCCTTGGAGTCTCTCTTGGGCTGTGACTTGGGTCTCTCATCCTCAACCTTCTCATCAAAAGGGATCTCATCCAGGTGGAGGACATTTTCTCTATATTCATCCACGGCCACCATCAGGAGGTTGGTGTCGGTCGCCCAGTTGTCCAGGATTTGGGTGAGGTCTGATTTCACCAGTTCAATTGTCGGCTCGTCGCCGTCACCTACTATTCCGCTGATCAGACCTTCGATGACATACTTAAGAAAGTCATCCCCCAGTGACTTCACCACCACATTCATAATATACCTTCCCGCCGGATTGGGACTCTTGACCACCCATTCGGCGAACGCTTTCCGGCGTTCGGACTCGGGTATGTGATCGATGGCTGATTTCGGCAGCCAGCCGTAGATTTCATGATATTCCATATTATTTGAGTTTATTGAGTTCTTTCTTGAATCCATTATAGTATCTGATTTCAGGCGATCGCGGTCTGCGGTCTATTTATCTTCATCATCCTCATCATCATCCTTGTCCATCTTCTTGAGTTTGGATTTGATGTGACTGTCTGTTTCCTTGTCAATAAGCTGGAAGATGGAATCCTCATCAGACTCATCCCAATCCACCCCGAAGATATGCTCGATGGTAAGCATGACCATATCCATCTGCTCCGGCATCTTGTCATCCGCTGTGTTCCCGCCTTCCAGGAGGAAACGCTTGGAGATGTCCTTCTTCAATTTGTCCACACACTCCTCGCCGAAGGAGGACAGCTCGCCGCTCTTGAGATAAATCCTCTTGGGTTTCTCTCCTTTCGGGGTATAGGTCTTGAGGAGGGTCTCAAGATCATCATAGATAGGAATCTCAGTATAGGAGAAGTCTATTATCCCATAACCGAATTTCTTACGGAGAAGTCCAGGCACTTTTGCGATGACGTCAAACGAGTCATCCGCCTTGAATCCCTTTGATGTCGGGAGGGTCTTTTCCGCCTCTCTTCTCTCTTCCGGATCCATATTGTCCAGATTCCAGTTGATTTTATATAACTTGACCGCTTTCATAATATTGTTTTTTATTTTTTCTACCACGAAGATACAACAAAAAAACGGCATTTCCAAATTTTTTTCAACTTTTTTTTTGATGTCAGTCAACCGCAATCCGTCACCGCGGGTCTACATCCTCTTTGTCAAATCATACTCACATTTGAGAATCTGGTCGATGATGTCCTTGGCGATCTCCCTCAACATGTCAAGGCTGTATTTCTTGCCCTCATGCCCGTCCAGGACAAAATCCTTATCCCTGTTCAGTACCAGCGTGTAAACCGCGCCTTCCCTGCCCATCATCCTCTTCAGCTCCACGCACTCACCCTCGACCTCATAGGAAAGCCTCACCACCCCCGCGCCGGCGAAGACAGAAATAGGTATGCTGATCGTCACAGCGATAAAAGGATACTGTCCTGTTGTGTAGATCATATATACCTCGTCCTTATACTCCCCAGCCTCCAGAAGTTCCTTGTTGGGCAGTTTACCCGGATAGACAATCTTGAAATCCTCATGCCGGAGTTCCCCGGAGCTCCTGTCCTGTATTTCACTCCAAAGACTCATAATATCAAATGTTAAAAATGTTATTCCACCCTGACCTGCATGCCTTATATCAAATAGTCAAAAGATCCACCCACTCCTTCAGGATGTCATCATCAAAGTGCTCCACAGGGATGCCCCTGGGATGGATGATGACGTTGAAGTCGTCAGTGTCCTCCGATCCCACCCTGACCTTCACATCACCATATTTGTCTACATACAGATGAGTCACATAAACCGTGTCGCTGTCAGACTCAGAGGTCAGCCTGTAACTCTCCCTCTTCTTGGACCTGCCTCCGAATGCGATAACAGCCGTGATGTACCTTATGCCATGCCACTCGACAAACCTCTGACCGGCGAGGGTGTCAAAGTAGTTGTTTTCCAGGATGATGTCCTTTAGTTTTTCTGCGTAATCCATATGTCTGTTATCAGTGATTTGATTTCTGCCTTATGCCTCTGGCAGTACTTGGTGAATTCCTCTTCATCATCAGAATCATGTCCATCTTCCTTGTACTCCTGCCAGATGGTGTCTTCCACATCATAGAAGTTGACAACCATTCCATTATATGAAAGCTCTGGATCTGATGATGGCCCATGCCAGATGAATTCTATGTCCCTGATACCTCTATAGTAATAGTGTAAAGAAGATAATAGATGAATCAGGTATGGATATTTCCAGTTGTTCTTCTTCATATCTTACTCATTATGTATTCAATCATCTCATCCTGCACGGCTGCGGCTTTCTCTGGCTTCATCTTCAATCCACCAGTGAGATGACCCCACCCTCTGAAGTATCCTATCAGTTCCTCACCCTTGTACAGGTCACAATCATTCTTGATGTTGAGTCCTGGATACTGCTTGCACTCCTCACCATTGAGAGCTCTGACCAGATTGTCACAGAATTCCTGCATCCACTGGTCATTCTCTTCTGTCAAATCATCTACAGTGAATGTCATCACATTATTGCTGTCCCAGATATAACCATAGTGATCATACCTGAAGGGTCTGTGCCATATGTCTGTCCATTTCATATCTCTACTTCTTTACAATTTCATGTCTCTGTGACCTTGGATTCCAAACCCTCTTGGTTTCCTCCTTTTCAATCTTCTCAAGTTCCCTTGAAATCTCATCATGCGGAGTTTCAAGTTCCTCCAGTGTCAGATTGAACTCAAATCCATCTACTCCCCTGTATATGGAAATGTTGAATCTATCATCTTCTTCTAATCTATAAATGTTTATCATAATCTACTTTTTTATATATTCAGCGGAGGCGGCAACGATGAGAATTCTTTTTCCATCATGCCTCCTGATTGTATTCACTCAACCTGGCGAGCTCGTCACACTTGGCGTCCAGCAGTCGTTTGCATTCCGTCCTCAGGTTTTCCAGGATACTGGCGGGAATGTCAACCTCCATAGGAAATGTCCAGAAGCTCGGTGTCCACCGCAGTTTCACATTGTTGGTCTTGATGATCTTCGGACTTATCTTCTTGAATCCCAGCTGACTCTGGTTCAGGAAAATCTGAATCTTCTCTATCTCACCGGAGAGAGGTATTTCGGTCTGGAAGGTGTCGAACGCGTGCTTCCTCAGTTTTTTGATTTCTTTTTCTTCCCACATATCATTCAATTGTTTCAGTGTAATTGTCATACATCACACAGGCATGGCGCTCCGTCAATCCGCCGGCGCTTATATCCGCGATCAGCGATTTGAGGTTGCCCAGGGCGGATTCCTTGTCCTCCGCCTCGACAAAATCTATGACTCTTATCTTTATTTCTCTAATTGCCTTGTATTTCATTTGATTTCAGTTTTTAAAAAATGGGCGCCGGTCTATTTCACAACATTCCGGCACCCTCAAAAAAACACATAACAACATGAAAACAACATAATGTTTCTTTGGACTTGATTGCCCTTTGAAAACATATTTCATAAAGCCGGTCTTGGCCTTTTCAGTCAATTAATCCTCTACATCTATGTGAATGATCTTGCCGGATTTCAGGATACAGTCATATTCCATGTCAGAGAGAATCCTGACCCCGTTCTTCCGGTTGTAGTAGTACATACCCACTTTGGTGTGCTTGAACCAGTCGATGACATCAGGCTTCATGATACACCAGAGTTCCTTGTTGGTCTGGATGAAGACTCCGATTACAAAAATTCCGAGGACCAGCATCACGGTCACATAGAGGATTGTCGAGATAATGTTCATTGTATTTCTTTTTAGTTGTTTTCTTTTTCCACTACAAAGATAATACAATTTTCTGACAATTCCAAATTTTTCTTCAATTTTTTTTATCTCTGGCGGCGGTGTCAGGCGTCAGCGAATTTCAGGCCGTCTTCTGTAGTAATCTCCAGTTTGGTATACTCACTATGGAAGTCATTCTGGAGACTGTCCATATATTTCCTGCAATAGTATTTGCACATCGGCAGATCATGCAGGAGGTAGTTACCGCAGGCCGCGGCCGTGGCACCTGGGACTTTAGTCTGCCGCAGTATCCATGTCAGGCACTCGATGACCAGCTCCCTCATCTCCTCAACACTGTATTTCCCAGGAATTCCAGACATAATCACATACATCCCCGTGAGGCAGCCCATCGGTCCAACATAGACCACATCCCCCTTGATATCCACATTGTTCCTGAACCAGGTCGCCATCAGATGCTCCAGGGTGTGGATGGCCGCCGGCGACATCGCGGGTTCCCTGTTGGGTTTTGTGATCCTCAAGTCAAAGGTGGTGAAGTTTCCATCTTCCCTGGATATATAGATGCCGGGATTCAACTTGGTGTGGTCGATTGTAAAGCTTTGTATAACCTCCATATTTATAAATATTTCTTATATAATTGTTTTATCCTGCCTCCCACCCACTTTATGGAAAAGACAAGCAGGATATACAAGGTGTAGATAAACAGCGCCGGAAAGCTCAAAGGCCACACCACCGCCAAGACAATATCATCTATACCCATGAACAGTCTATAGAAAAGATGGATGAGACCGGTCATCAGGATATATCCCAGTATACCCAATATGATGTATACAGCTATCATATTAGCATTGTCCTTTTTGGGTCAGTGTATATGCCACCCTGTTGGAAATCTCGTCTATGAATCTGTAGTCCTGTGTGAACGCTCCCAGTTCCTTCTCCAGCACTTCCCGGAACTTGGACTCGTCTATGTTGATCTTTATCTCCATATTACTCGATGTCCAATAGTTCGACAACAAAATTCAGGACACTGTTTCCAGGAATATGACCGGGGATACCCACCTCACCGTATCCCAGTTCAGACGGGATGGTGAACTCATACTTGGATCCGACCTTCATCAGTTGCAGACCCTCGGCCCAGCCACTGATGACCTGATCCAGCCCGAAGACAGCGGGATCTCCCCTCTTGTATGACGAGTCGAACTCCGTGCCGTCAATAAACCATCCTCTGTAATGGCACTTCACCCTGCTGTGGGGACCTGGCTGCTTTCCATCCCCCTCCACCAGTGCCTTATACTGAAGTCCTGACTTGGTTACCTGGACTCCATCCTCGCCACTGTGCGCCTTGAGATACTCCATTCCCTCCTTGAGGTTATGCTTCCTTTCTTCCTTGATTATCCTCTGCCTCTCCTCATTAAGCTTATTATGATGCTCGGTCAAAATCCTCCGGATTTCCTCCTCCGGGATTTCAGGCGCCTCCTGATTCATACTGACTTTCATGCCCTTGACAAAATCATCATAATCGATCTTGTCGCCACTCAATGAATAGATGTTCTGACCATAGACGACACCCAAACAATAACTCACTTTATCCATATTAATATTAATTTCTATATATTAAATATAACAAAAGACACCTGAATTTTACATTCAAGTGTCTAATTTTTTTAGAATTTTTCACCTATCCGGCGAATTTCATAGAGACCGTCCTTACACTTCGCCAGATACCTGGACTCGTTCCTGGTAGGGAAGCAGACTGAACTTGTGGATACCTGGTCAAGGTAACCGATTCCCCAGTGCCTGTCGTTCAGGTTGCGTCCGGCGACGGTGAGCACCACGCGGTGGAGATCACTCCAGGTCTGGGGACCGTTCGCCTGAACAAAGTCCAGGAGGATAGTACGCATAGTCTTCTTACGCATTTTCTCAAACTTTTAAAGGTTAAACATCCATTGAATACTAATCACCCGCAAGGGTTGGATAAATCTTCTTAAAGAATTCTTCTTCAGAATAGATCTTGTTCTCTACATAGACAATTCTGTCATTCAGGAAAGCACGCCAGTCACCTTTCTCCATGTCAAAGTAGATGGTGTAACCTGCTCTCTTGGGAGGACAATCTCCTCCATGTGGTACTTTATCTACAATGTCCATCTTCTTGGTTCCCCACGCCTCACGGATTTTCGCCTTGGACTCGTCCGTCACTCCTTTCGGGAGCTTCTTCTTATACTTGAAGTGGATGATTCCCTTGGGAAGCATGAGGTTGATGTCAAAATCCTCCTTCCTGACTTCACCCGCGCTCCTGTCCTGTATTTCACTCCAAAGACTCATAATAATATAATTTAGTTATATATTATTTATGGTCTCAATCCCCACTCCTCAAAGAGGACTCTGTAGTATTTCCCATTGTGCTTCACCAGGATGAAGGTATATTCCTTTTCAAAGTCATCATCACCAGTTACATCTGTAAATGGCACGGAGACGATTTCGCATTCCTTATGATAGAGGTCTACCCAGGTCTCTCCATGGAGTCCAGTGATGAAAGAGTTATCTTTTGGCCAGTAAGGCTTACCGATCAGTTCCCTCACTTCAGGGAAATGATGACCAATGATTTGAGCATGTTCATTTGCCTCAACCAGGGAATTGTATTTTTCTACCCAGTCATATGGAATGGTATACTCAAGTCCACTCACACAGGATTTCACATCAATGACAGTCTTTACCTCGATGCCACCCAAGATGTTCTTCATCTCTTTCCGATATGGTCCTTTCACTACCTGACAAGGGACACCCAGGAGATATGCATCAAGGAAATTGGATGTGGGAACAACATACTTTGGAGTATTGTCCTTAACGATTGCGAACGAACCGACAATTACATTGAAATCCATAACACTTTCTTTTTTACTCTTCAACTACACCAATGAGCTTGGATTCCGCAAAGCAGCGGAATGCATCCTTCTCGATGTCAAAGTAAGTGGTGTATCCTGCACCCTCCACTTTGTTTTCACCACCGGCAGGTTTCCTGGTGATGAGATCACTCTTCAGTGTGCCCACCGCGGTGCGGACAGATCCGTCCTTTTTGGTGAACTGGAATTTGACCTTTCCTTTGCAGAGCATTTCATGGAGCTCGGTGCCTGTGACTTTCTTTATTTTCATAATGTCTGTGTATAAAATGTTAACAAGGTTCCAAATCTCTTTTCCTAAAAAATTCAGTGAATCGCGGTCTGAACCTTTATCCTTTCTCACATTACAAAGATAGATCTTTTTTCTGGATTTTCCAAATCTCCAAGGTATTTTTTTTCATTTTTTGTCTCCCTGGAAATTCGTGGGTCGCAGTCGCGGATGGTAATCTCCGGCAGTTCAACCACCGTCGTTTCCCCGGAGGTGTCATCCATTTCTGGTTAGACTGGTGATGAGAATGAGAATAACAAGGATGACCGCCTCAATGATGAGGGGAGAGAATACCCACCACCAGGAGATATTGATGATTCCGAAAAGCCTGAGGATGATGAGGGTGATAAAAATCACCCCCAGCAGGTCGACACCTCCATTTGAATCCCTTGCCATAATTATTCGCTTTATAGGTTAATTCTCTCCATAGAGCTCCGCATAGACATCAGGGTGCGCCTTGAACCAGACTCCATAGAGCGACTTGGCCTTTTCAGGGTTGTTGATCATCCACATCTTCCTGATGTATTTCCCGTCGATGTCGATGAGGTCAGGGTCATTGGCCATCTTGGCTCTCGCCTCGGCCTCGGAACCGGGGGCATTCTTGATTCTCTCCACCAGCTCTTTCATCCTGGTCTTCTTCTCCATCTTCTCCCTATACTCCTTTCCGGTGTAGGTGATTTCATGAGAGACTGACTCGTCATACCAGTATACATATACTCTGGTCTTGCGTCCATTCTTCATTCCAGAGACCTTCTTCCTGTGGAGATGTGGGACATTGTGCTTCTCCACCTCTGCCTCGCTTCCTGTGCCGGACATTGCCGCCAGGAGAAGCCACCAGGGATGGTCACCCTCCTTGTGCCCATGCCACCCATCCGTGAAGATGTCCTTGGTCGCGCCTTCCTCTATCGCCCTGTCGAGCATCTGTTCAGTGGTGACCGCTGTTTCAGGAGATACTGCACCCATCAGGTCAAGGATGTTGAGGATTTTCTCATCTTCGGTCATGTAGTTGTAATTAGTCTTCATGATACTTGTGTTTTTATTGTTTTACTTTGTTTCTGATTTCTGATACAAAGATACAACAAAAAAATGAAACCACCAAATTTTTCTACAACTTTTTTTGAAAAAAATTACAGCTTTATGGATTTGTTTTGTTACTCGCAGTTCGTGATCGTCAATACTTATATTTTTAACTATTTCTCCCACTCTATTTTAATTGTTGTAAAATAATTATCATAATTCTTACCTTCTTCAATGGCAGTTTTTTCTGATTCAAAAATACGAGTTTGTCCTACAACATTATGATCGTAAACTTTGAAGATGTTGATCCACCCTTCATTTTTCTCTGGGGCAAAGAAGAGATCATCCATTGATTCACCATGGATTTTCAAATGGCCAGTTACACAAAATCCTTGTGAGTGTTCTTCACCTTCTATTTGTGCAATAACTTGACATGGAGAATAATCATAATTAGTGCAGAGAATTGTTACATTCCTGCCATCTCTGGTTATCACCTTCTTATTTGGATTGGCAATATACTCTTCCAGATCAAATCGTTTCATAATTAATCCTCCCACTCTACTTTTACTGTTGATATATAACTCTCACAGTCTTTTCCATCTTTTTGGGCATCTTCTTTTGATTCAAAAATACGAGATTGTCCCAGGAAAGCAATATCATTGGAACTTTTAAAGATATTGATCCACCCTTCATGTTTCTCTGGGGCAAAGAAAAGATCACCTGTTGATTCACCACAGATGTTATAATGTCCAGTTTCATGAAATGCGTGCGAGCGTTCTTCACCTTCTATCTGTGCAATAATTGGATGTTGATAATAATAATTTGTACAGTAGATTTTCACATTTCTACCATCCCTTGTCACCACCTTCTTATTTGGGTTGGCAAGATATTCTTTCAGATCAAATTGTCTCATAATTAGTTCAACTCTTCAAGTTCTTTATGTTTCATATAAGCAAAGTCAAGCAACCTGTTGCAAGCCTCTACTTCTTTTTTTGAAAAACTGGTTTTATCAGGATAAGCAAATACAAGAGCTTCATTAATCAGAGCTTCTCTTTTGGTCTTCATTTCCTTGATATAAGTCTTCACCTTGCGATTAGATGGTGAAAGAGTGTTGTAGTCTTCAATGGCACTATATGGACCAGTAAAAAGCATATTGTAATCATACTTTTTACCATTGTCCCAATAGGATTGTGGTTCTATCTTGGTAACAATTGATGTTCCAATAGTTCCATCGTAGCACTCATAGTATATTCGGTCTCCAACCTTGATGTTTCTTTGCATATCTATTTCTTTTTGTTTCCAATACAAAGATACAACAAAAAAATGAAACTACCAAATTTTTCTTCACCTTTTTTTTTGAAAAAATTACATCATTCGTAGTTCGTGATCGTCAGTACATTGCAGATGTGATGACTTCTGTTGTCACTTGATTTCAATAGGGATGTCAAACAGCTGGATGATGGATTTCAGGTCATCCTTTGTGGTGATTTCCCCCTCATATTTCCTTCTGGGACTCTGGTTGATGGCATAAGACAAGCTCGCCGTCCTGAGGTCGATATAGATTTTCCACTTCTTGCCCGCCACATCGCCGGAGATCTGCCAGGCGCTGTCATCCATATCACAGAAGGCACTCTTGAACCCATTCTTCCGGAGGAATTCCTTGGTGATGTTGTTGTCCAGGGGGAGACTGTCATTCTCCAATATCTTCAGATACTGGTCAATGGCGTCCTTGCAGTCGGAGATAAGCATGTCTGTCGTATACTTCCTGTGTCCGAACTTGATGTTCTCCTCATCCTCCAAATAACCCACCCAGTCTCCGGCATGTCCATATTCCCATCCGAAGCAGGGATGATCATAGTCCTCCAGACCCAGGAGCTCATTGGCGTTCCCTATATAAGAGATGCCTCCATGCACATGGATTTCATCGATGGTCTCATATTCCGTGGCATGTTTGTCCAGGAACTCTTGGGTACAGAAGACATAGGCGCAGGGATGGATTCCCCTGTTGACACATACATACTCCACTCCCTTGTATTCTCCATCCGCCACGATCACGGCGATTTTCCGGTAGTTGGTATAGACAATCTCTTTCTTTTGAGGTATCATGTTATTGAATATATTTAGTATCAATATATTTATTCATCCATCATTTCCAGATACTGGTCAATGGCGGACCTGCACTCACATATGATCTCCTCGGTCGTCCACTTCTTGTTAAGGGACATCATATTCTCCTCATCGGATAGGTATCCCGCCCAGTCATTGAAATGTCCATAGTCCCAGCCGAAGCATATCCCCTCATATCCCTCGGGGTGGGTCCTGAGGCGGGACACATCCCCGCACCAGGTGACACCGCCGTGGACATCGATACCGTCCAATCCTCCCCAGTCATTCCTGTGACTCTCCACAAAGGACTCGTCACACATCACATAGGCGCAGGGATGGAACCCTCCGGCGGAGATGAAATACCTCACCCCCTTATATTCTCCCTGGTCCGCGATGTAGGTCAGATTCCAATTCTTTCCGTATATGATTTTCTTCATCTTTTTCCTGATTTATCTGATTCCGATCCAGGACACATTCCCGAATTCAGAGTATACATATCCTTCGTCTTTATTTCTTCATCTTCCTCAACGCGCCGGTGACGATCTGCCTCACCCTCTCCTGGGAGCAGTGCTCCGCCTCCGCGATCTGCTTATATGTCATCTCATAGTCCCGGCCGATGCCGAAATTCATCTTGACATACTTCCTCTCCTTGTCGGTGAGTCCATACAGGAGTCTCTCCACACCGGAGGACAGTGACTCGTCATCCATCTCCCCCTCATATTCATTGACGGAAGCGGTGCGGTCGGCGAACTCACCACACTCACTGGCGGACATGTCCTCGTCATCCCCGATGAATTTGTCAACGCATACCTTGGTGACGCAGGTGATGGAGCTCACGTCGTTCACCAACACTCCCTGCTCCTCCAGAATGTCCAGAAGCTCATACTCGGAGATCTCCCTGTGGTGCTCCTGATAGTATTTTGCCCTGATGGAGTTGGCCAGGCTGATGATCCTCCCGTTCGACGGATGCACAATCCCGAGATCATTCAGATACTTGGAGATATAAGCCTTCATCCACCACCTGGCGTAAGATGAGAAACGGAATCCCATATTGAGGTTGAATCTCCTGATGGCGGCGAGGATACCCATATTGGCCTCCTGGATGATGTCCTCCAGCAGCTCCGGTGTTCCTGTGTAGGTCTTGGCGGTGGCGACAGCGAGCTTCGCCACCTTGTTGAAGAGCTCGGTCTCGGCATGCTTGTCTCCCCGGCCGATTCTGCCGAAGAGCACCTCCTCGTCTTCCCTGGTGAGGTTGGAGAATCCGCGGATTTCCTTGAAGTAAAGGTTGAGGTTGTTGTTGAGGACAGTGTAATTCATATCTCTTGTGTTTTTATACTATATTATACTTCTTGCCGTGCCTTTGATTTCAGTCTATAGCACAATTTTTATACCTGATCCCGCCTGTCGGTCTATTGCTGACGTTTTGTCATAAAGTCCACATATTCCCTGGCCTGAAGAAGGACCTTCGCATAATCTCTGCCGGAATAGCAGTGAATCAGCCTCGGCCTCCTGCCATTATACTCATATATGTCGACAGTATATCCAAGATTTCCCATCCGGAGCAGCGGATTGTAGTAGTATGTCTTTTTAGAGATGCGCATAATTCTATTCTTTTAAGTTTAATACAGTCCCTCGGAAATCGCGTCACCCAATTTCACCAGGCTGTTCAGCTCGCTCTCGCTCATATTCCCGATTTCCTCCATCGGGAACGTCATTTTGATTGCGTAGTAAGGATTGTACCAGTTCTCCGAGCAACCCATGCTGTTTCTCGCCGTGGTTGTACCCACATTCTTGATGTTGTTGATGATTTCTTCCTTTGTCATAGCTTTTATTTCTTTTCCCACCACGAAGATACAACAAAAAAACGACATAACCAAATATTTCCTCAAAAAAATGCAAAAAATTGACCGTCCTTGTAAGACGGTCAATTTCATGATCCGCTGTCGTCACATTTCAGTAGATTTCAGGACTTCCGGGTTACTTGGACATCTTATCGACAAGATCGGTCATCTGCTTCAAGGCGATTGCATCCATTGCGGTGTTTCCGCCATTCTGGTTTCCATTCATCACAATCTTTGGCCATGATGTCTTGGATAGTGCTTCCGCCACACCAACCTTGGTCTTGTATTCCCATTCAGCTCGTTCCTGTGGAGTCAGACCCGCCGCCACTTTCGCCCTGTTGGCAGCCGCCTCCGCCTCGCCTTCAGCGATTATTTTCTTCTTGTCAAACTCCGCTTTCTCGGCGGCCAGGCGCGCTACCTCACGTTCCTGCTCCGCCTTGGTGACCTCGGTTGCCTTCACCTTCTCCTGCTCCCACTTGGCCTTGGCCGCCGCAGCCTTACCTTCAGCCTCCGCCTTGATGGCGTCCTGCTGCGCCGCCAGGGCTTCCGCCTTCTTGGTCTGGATTGACATATTGGCCTGCTGCTGGGTCTGGATCTGCTGGTTCACCTTCTCGTCATAAGTGATTTCAGTGATGGACACCTGGTCGATGTTCACGCCGTATGAGGTGAAAGGCGACTTCTCTGAACGGACATACCCATTAGGGGCATTCTCATCGGCGACCAGTGACGCGACCTTGATTTTCTTGGTCTCTCCTGTGAGGGAGTCAATGGAATCCACTTCCTTGACCGTGGTCTTGTATACCCCATAGGTGAGCTGGTCGGTGATGTATGCCACCATGTCATTCTTCTTCTCGGCGTATGACTCGAACGCGCTCATCAGAGGTCCTGACGCGTAGATGACCTTCACCACATTCTGCGCGACAAGATCATTCATCAGTCTGTCCATTCCATTGTAGGCGGTCTGTATGAGGCGGAGGTGTTCCACGTCGGTGGGAAGCACCACGCGCAGGGATCCATAGATGTAGCCGACTGACGCGTCATTGAAAATCACCTTGATTGGGGTGCCGTGCGACTCTCCCTCCACATCCTTGCCTCCGAACCAGAACTGCTGGGTCTTGTAGTATTCCGTGGTATGACCGAACCACTGCCAACGGAATCCAGGCTCGGTCCAGTAGGCCATCTTGCCGGTGAAAGGATACTGGTTGACGACGATGCGCTCGTTTTTCACGTCCTCTCCGACACTGCCGAGAAGACACAGGCAGATAATTGCAAACACTCCGCATATAATCGCGGTGACTTTGCCTTTTGTAAGATTAATCATAAATTTATTTATTTTAAAGGGTTAATAATCAATAAATGTCAGGAATCCGCCGATGTCAGATTTGACCTGTGTATTTGGCGGCCTTGCCTTTCTGGTTGACGGTGACGGTATGTATATCGCCTGTCCTGGTGTCGGTTATGATGATCTCACCACATCTCGCCGCCTTGCAGTCATTCCTCTTGACAGTCACCAGTATGGCTTTGGTTCCAACACCCACATTATACTCCATGGTGATCCAGGCGGGGAGGTCGACACACCAACCATGACATGAGGGATCCACTATACTGATGGACACCTGGCTGATGAGGTTGTTCAGGTTGATTATACCTGGATAGGCGATGATAGGATAGTCCTTCTGATTATCTCCAGGCTCATCTCCGGACTCATCCTCGGGCTTGTCTTTCTTCAGGAGATAATAGAAAGGGATGAACATCTGGGGAATCTTGACGGTGGTATGTCTGCCGGTGAACTTGATCACTCCGAAAATCTCCAGGAAGCAGAAGTAGTAATAAAGTATGGTCGCCAGCAGAAGGACACCGATAATAAGTTTATAAATCATATTTTTAAAGTGTTATAAGGGATTTAGATGCTTTTGATTTTATTTCTCATCTCCTCATACTGACGGATGAGTTTCATTTCCTTGTATACCCTGCGGTTATACCAGGCATGCTTGCCATTGTGCAGCTCCAGCGCCCTGTCCATATCATAATCGGGATTGTGGGCCTTCTGCATCAGGTCAAAGATTTCATACGCCTTGTCAAAGTCGGTCACCTGATCGAATGTGAAGTTGGTCTTATGTATCCTGTTCACCTCCCTCACATAGATGGGGGTTATCTGGAAGTATCCCCTCGCACCCACGGAGGAGACGGCGTCATTGTTATACTCCGACTCCACCTTCATCAGAGCCAGGGTGAAGATGTCCCAATCTGAGAGGGTGTCCGGCTCGGCCACGGCCACGGCTTCCTCCGCGAGTAGAGTATTCTCCTTTGGATGGTTGACCTTGACAGCCAGGAAAAAGTTTGTCATCATCGAGATGATGAATGCAGCAAAGAGCAGATGGGTTTTGATGTGTTTCATATTGTACTTATTTTGCGCGCCAGACCGGAAACAGTCTTCAGGTTTGCGGGTGTCCCTGTCAAGGCGCTGGTTGATTTCGTTGATCATGATACTTGATTGTCTAACCAAACACCACCTCACCGAAGACGGCGGTCTGGAAGAAGACATCACAGGATTCAGCGTCCCATTCCTCATTCCGGATTGCCTCATAAGTGTCCGGATCATGCCTCTTGATGGTGTCCAGAGATTTAAGGATATTGGTGAGATTGAGAGTGCCCATATTGTCGGGGTCTCCATATTCGATGTCCCTTCCGGACTTGATGTCTTCCCAGATGCGGTCCTCATAATAGGTCTTGGTCTTATCCCTGGGTTCTGGATTCTCCATGTTCCAGTAACAGATGGAGGCGAGACTGTCGGTGATGAGGTCACACATGGTCTCATCCTTGTCTCCGGAATTCGGAAAGTGCGCGTAGATGGCGTCAAGCAGTTCTTTGTTAGATTTCATTTGCTGATTTTTTTTGACTTCCTTAATATTCACCCAACCGAGGGAGTCACAGTAGTAGTCCGTCCCGTCCAGTCTGACCACATCGGAGACGGAGAGGGAATGACCTCTGAAGTCCTTGGGGGTGATGGATGTTGAACACCCCCAAAGAGATGGTCAAGGGTTTTCAGGTCACCTCCCTGATCCTCCACCTCGCCCTTATAGACCTTCTTATACTGACTGATATTGAATCCTGAGGTCTTGTTGAGTATATCCCAGGACTCGAAGAGCTTGTGGTCTCTCAATACATCCTGGTCTTTTGTGTCAAGCTGTAAGATTGTGTATTTCATATATCCATCTTGATTTCACCACAAAGATAACATGTTTTTCTGAATTATCCAAATAAAATTGAAAAAAGATGAAGATTTTTCAATCATTCATCTTTTCGTAAAATCGCACTCGTCAGAATAACGAGTATCTGTTCTGGATTTTCGGATAGATGAGACCTTCCTTGACCCGGTTTCTTTCCCCCGCCCGCTCCGCCACATTATACTTGTGGTCTCTGGACTCGATCTCATATCCGCTCCAATAGTCTTCAATCATCGGGTTGCTCCTGTGTCCGTCATCGAGCCAGGTGGAGTAGATGAACACCTTGTCCTTCAGCATTCCATTGAGTCTGATTTCATCCTCCTTCCCCCATCCTTTGAAGTATTGGACCTGGAGACCATAGTAGGGAGGGTCACAATAGAAGATGGAATTGTCCGGCGCCGATTCAATGACAGATTCAAAGGATTTGTTATAGAATGTGAATTCCTTTGACTTGAACAGTCTGGATAATTCATTGACGGATTCTGCCAGGTCTTCGATTACATTTCTGGACAGTCTGTTGTTGAGCTTGCAGAAGGGGATGTTCCATTTTCCCGAGCCATTGAACCTCATCACTCCGTTGTATCCGGTCCTGGTGAGGAAGAGGAAGTCCATAGATCCGAATGACCTGTTGAACCTGTCCCTGATTTCATTGTAATACTCCACACCGTCCCTCAACAGATTCCGGCTGTGGATCTCAAACGCCTCTCTTATCCCTTCTGATGTGATGACGCCTTCCGCCACCCCCTTGTAGCATTTGATGATGTGGGGATTGATGTCGTTCACCACCACCTTCTTGATTCTGTCCGGACAGTTGAACGCCACCTCCACCGGATCCCAGGAACGGCTCGACCCAGGTGTCAATCTCTGGATGCTCATTCAGGATCTCGTCTGCTATCTCCATAATCTTCCGGACAAGCTTGGTCTTCTTTCCCTGTATTTTAATCGGAGGTATTATCATATTCTAAATATAACAAAAAGGTCACACTTCACAGCGGAACCTTTTAGATGATTGTATAACCATAAAAGTAATAATTGAATGTTATTATGAAAAAAGTATAGTCATAATTTACGGCCTGTATCTTTCATATCCCGGAACCGAGCAGTCGCCGCCGAGAATTTCCCAGTCAGATGTCCCGTTGATCCTGAACGCGGTCATATTTCCATCCCTGTTGAACTTGGCGTAGCAGTTGTCATGGATTTTACCGCCGTCTTCGCCGTATGCTACATATGAGAGTCTGTAGATGGTGAATGATACTTCATTATACAGCTCGGGGTAGAGATCATCGATGGAGTCGAGATAGGTCAGGGCGTCCTTGTCCCTTGAGATGTTTCTCGCGCTCCTGTCCGCCCAGGAGGAATAATCCTGTCTTTCCTCTTCTGACAGCCGCAGGTCATTGGCGTGCTCCAGGAATGACTCATACAGATGCTCATCCCAGTCGAGACTCCAGTTGAAATAATCGATCTGGTCTCTCACCTCATCCGCCAGGGTGACGGTCTGGTATCGCTCAAACCCAGTGAACCCGGACACAGCGATTCTGCGTGAGACCATTTCCCTCATCAGATATTCCTCTGAAGGTTTCCGGCAGGCGGACACGACGATCGCGAGAGCGACAAGGAAAATGAATTTGACATGCTTCATATCAGATTGACTCAAGACATTCATTAATTTCATTCAAGAATTTCTCGGCCTCATCTTTTGATCCGTAGAGGTAGGTATAAGTGTGGCCGCTGACAGACAGCGTGACACACCATTCTCTGGTATACTCTGATACGACAAGTTTCGCATCTGTGATATGTATAGGATTGAAAATCCTTACAGTACCATCTTTCTCGGTTACTTTAATAGTTTTCATATTTGTTTTTTACTTATCTGAGTTCTCCTTCCTCATCAAGAAGTTTGGTGAGTCGGAGAAGATTGTACTCCAGGTTATAACCATCTGTGTTGAAGATACACTCACCCTTGTAATAAACAAGAGTACCGGACATACGGAGTCCACGGTGTTTGGCTGCAAAATTATCAAATACAGCATTGAAAAGTTCTCTATCGTTCATATCTTCATGATTTTTATTTCTTGATACAAAGATACAACAAAAATATGACAATTCCAAATAAAATTGAATTTTTTTTTAGATCATCACAGCTTGTCCAGCCATCCCTTTTGGAAGACATCGATGACCTGCGCCGCCGCCGGATTGCCTACGGACTCATTCAGATTCTTGTTGGTTTCAAACATATCCTTTATCTCTTTGAGATTGTCCTCGTCAGACTTGGACTCATCCCAGAGATTGTTCACCATTTTCGGAAAGTTGTCCCTCGCGAAATCTCCCGCGTCAATTTTGAATGCGGTATAGCACAGGCTGACAAAACTGTCGATTGTTTCAAGTAACTTCTTCTTCATATTATTCATCGGCTTCTTTTATGAAATAAAACTTGTCATCATATAGAGATACTTCATTCATCTCCATTACTTTGTGTTCAGCAACATTACGGTCACGAACCTTCATAAAGATCTTGACACTGTTGGTGTTCAGATTTTTTTCACAAATGTAAAACATAATCTTTAACTTTTTGTTTTCTATTACAAATATAGAAGAAAAATCCGATAAATCCAAATCATAAATAATTAAAATAATCATAAAATATGAAAAATAATAGATGGGACACGATGCTTACCGGCGCCAATGGCAGGATTTCATCCAAAAGGGTGCTTGGCACGTTCATTCTTCTTGTATTGCTCACGGTCATAATCATATGTATATTTACAGGGTATGAAGGCGCCTGGCTTGGTGACGCCGTGCTCACGTTGATAATTGGAGCGTTTGCGCTTTTAGGCATTGGCGTGTTTGAAAAAAGGTTCAAGACACCATTACCTGAAGATGAGAATATAGTTCAAGAAGATAATGGAGAATCGGAGACAATAGATGAGTCTCAACAATCAACTTAAAAAAAATGAGGATGAAACAACATCCTCATTTTTCGTAAGTCGTAATCGTCAATATACAAATTCTTGGAGAATCTTATATGCCTCTTTCAATTTACCCCATTGATTCTTTTCAACATCATCCATATTGATGTTTATGGATTTATTTAAAATGGGATTGACTATGATCATCCACTGCTGTGGGTTGACTTGTCTCCTCCTTACTTGCTCTGCTTTGGCATATGATGTGTAATAATCTGTTGAATACTGCATTGAACCCGAAAGGATTCTTGCAAGATAGTATTTGGGTTTCATTCTTTTACCTCCTCTGTTGGTGTTAACTCATTATCATTTTCTTCAACTTCCATATTGATGTCTTTCCTGGATGCAAGATAATCCGCAAGATGTAATGCCTTCTGTGCCGGTGTTTCTGGTGTTGGAAGTTTTCCGGGTCCATTCTTGCTTGTGTTCCACTGACCCATATGGGAGATGATTGCGGATGAGATGAATAAAGCATCATTATAATCAAACCCCATCAATACAGATTGTGTCATAATGAAGTTTGATGCATAAAGAGGATGCAGGAACTTTGTGTGTTTTCCCTGTTCATATTCCTCTTGTGTTCCGGATTTGAGACAGTCATGGAACAGTGCTGCAACAATGAGCAGATCAACCTGTCTTGGTGTGAAATCAAAATATTCATCCGGTTCAAGTAGATGCTTTAACATTCTTTCAACACTGATGGAGTGTCTTACCAGCCCACCTTCACCCAGGTCATTCTTGGGATGATACTTTCCCGATGAACTTGCAGGTACCGTGAAAAAATATTCAGGTACTTTGTTGAGTAATGACAATGCGAATCCTCTGATGTCATCTGATGTGATAGAGCTCACAATCTCAACCTCCATCATCTGATAGTATTTGTTATGTTCCATTATAATTGATTTATTTGATTTTTTAAAGATACTCTTCAGCGCATTCAATCTCATCATTGATTTCTACTTGTATTCAACAGTTCCGGTTTCACCATCAGTCAGTGTATTATAATCATACCCGAATGCCTTCGCCACAATTCTCCAATCGACATATACCCTTCCATTTTCATCCATTATTGTGGGACAGCCAAGTTCAGCATCATCGATATACAACTGGGCATATACTTTTGGGGATGATGTCCATGATTCCTGCCCAGGTGTATGGTTTGCTCCTGACAGCTTTATACCATTACTCTCAAACCATTTGACTGCCTCATCAAGAAGTTTACCACATCTCATTGTGTTGAGTACAAGCTGGTGACCATCACTCACCAATCGCTTTAGGACAGGGACAGCACCAATGTCTTCTCCGATCTTGGGATATGCATGCTTCACGCAAGTCCCGTCAAAATCTATTGCAATAATCATATAATCAATTCTCTTATAATTGTACTGTCTTCTTTCAAATCATTTACAGAGACCGGTGTCCAAACATTCCTGACAAAACTGATATGTTCACCATTCGGAAGGTCTTTCTCCATAGGTGTCTCCACCTTCTTGATGACCCTGCCATACTTCTTGTCATTCTCAAATTCATACCAGTCAATGCCCTTCTCATTCTTGAGCTTGGTGATCATCTCATCGGAGGTGAGACCAACAAGACTCTTGTGTGAAAGATATGCCTGTGCTGTCTGCGCCTTTGAGTTCTTGATACAGTCTGTCTGTCTGTAGAGGAACCAGGCATAAGCATCATTTGCATTAGGCACAGTCCAGACCTTGCAGTCAAATGTGCAGGTAGGATATTCTTTCATATTGAACTTATCCGGATAGTCATTTGCCAGCTTTGCATACATCTGGTTGAACTTTGCGGTCGCCATCGCGGCAATGAGAGACTGCATCTTACAGAGTCTGAAACTGAAGAAAGAATCGGTCATTGGTGTGTCAAAGTCTGTGATGAGGATACTGATTTCATCTGACTGGGTGTAGGCGAGCTTGGCGCCCTGGATGTTCTCACACAGATACTTGGCAGTCTCATTCATCATCTTGATGAACATATCATCAAACGGCCTGTCAAACTTATGCTTGATCAACTTACTGAAACAATGACCATCTACCATTGCCAAGACATAAGAGTTTGGCATAAGTTTATAATCAGTGAGTGAACGATAAAATTCACACTTGTCTTTTAATGTTTTGAAATACATAATCTTATTCTCCTATATCTTTTGTTTCTCCTGTATATAGTTCTCCAAGCATTTTCATACTTCTCTCACAACCATCTTCACAGTACATATCAGGTAGTTGATCAACAGTACCATTCTTGACTGCCTCCCATACATACTCCGGGATTTGACTCCCTGATTTTAGAATGATTCCACATTTACTACACAGGATGGCACCATATCCGCCATTGAATTTGAATTTCATACTAATCCTTTTATGATTTCATAAATGTCCTTGAAGTCTTTATCACGGGCATATTTTTTCTTTGCCTCAATGATGTGATTGACTGTTGCTACATAGACTCCAGTTTCAGAATCTTTGACACAAGACCAGTCAGACTCTTTATCATATTTCCAAATGTTCAAGATGAGACCATCAACTTTGAGGAGGATCATTTTTTCCCTTTCTGGTGAGTCATAGTCTTTTGACACTTTATCTTCATCATCAAGACTGATTGCTTCAATGAGCTTGAGACATCTCCAGGTCTGTTCATCCATCTTGATGATGAGGTCAACATCATGGGCGATTCTACCGGTCAGCAGTCCCTGCGCCTCAAGGGCGATACTGCCTGTGACCATAATGTCTTCATTCTTGAAGTGAAGACCATTCAGAATTTCGAGAGCCTTATTCAATTTTGCTCTGTTTTTACCGTTCATACTATTTCAAATACGTTATAATATAAGTCTTGGTTGTGTCCGCTCCATTGATGACGATGGAACTGTCTATATAGTATTCTTTTACATTACTGACAACATAAGTTTTCACTTCATCCTGGGGGTTATTGATCCTATTGATATTTCTGATTAGGCAATAAGTGTTTACACCAACAAGGATCACCATTAGAAGAGATGTCCCAAAATAACCTTTACGGGCGTTCATAATAAAAGCGATGATGCATGCTATAATGGCGATGGCATTCAAAATGATTGCAAAAATAAGCATAGTGATATTGATTTAATAATTAGTTTCTTTTTTACCGATAATAAGATAAATGATGAGCGCCAAGATACCAAACAGGCAGCCCCAGACAAATCCCAGGATGAGATTTCTGTCCTGACAATCCGCGACAACGGCGCAGATTATTCCAAGCAGTATTGATGCCTCTTCCATGACCTTACTTGTTGAACTCCATCCTTGCCTTGAGGAGCATGTCATTCACAAATCTTGCATCAATCTCTTCCTTGATGGTGGAGTTCTCGATGGCCTTATCCATTTCATCCTTGAGCTTGAGCATTTTTTCCTGGAGTTCAGAGTATCCATACTTCCTGTTCCTCACATCCAGGAGGAAGTCCCTGTCAATCCCGGTTCTGTCAAGGATAACACCTTTTCCTTCGGCGATTTCTTTCGCCATCGCCATCAGTCTGAAGCAATGCATCATATTCTTGCAATCATACTTCATATCAGCATCACCGGACATCTCACCCTGCATATTTGATTCATACCTGGCGGGGTTTCTGTGCGCCTTCCACTCCTCATACTCCTTATATTCTCTGCAATGGGTTGCATATGCGTTACCATTGTAGGACATAAAGCAGATCGGGGAATCTTCCTTTGTGACAGAAGAGAATCTGATGGTATTGGAGTCACCTTCAGGTGAGATGATACCACAGTATCCGCCAAGAGGGGTAGAGTAATCTTCCCATACAAGTTCCATAGTAACTTCAAAATTATCCCAGTAAAAATAATTATCCCCAACAGAATGAACCATTGTTTTCAGGAATACATCCTTTTTATAGTTCTCATAATCAATGAAGTATTCTTTGGTGATACCCGCGAGTCTGATATGCTGACCCCAGTCATAATATACGCCATAGATGTTGGGCATATTGGGCACATTTACAAGTCCGCAGTTTCTCTGGTCAAGACCTCTTTCATCAAGCCATTCCTGCATGGACTGACTTCCCTGACCCTTGAATGTGAAGCAGAAATCCATAGGTGTTTTCCTGACCATCTGCTTGATGTCCCAGTGAATCTTCTTGTTCTGACCCTGGGCCTTCTTGATCTGACTCACGGCGTATCCCCCAAAAGGAGCAAAGCATTTTTTGGTCACGAACTCATCACGGTGCGAGCGGATTTCTTTTACAATCGGATGCTCATAAATCACCTTATCATCAGGGACAAAGAGAGCCTCCAGAACCGTGGGGTTGGAAGAAAGGGCAAGCTCAAGGAATCTGCCAAGCTCCCAGATACATTTATCATTGCTTGTGTCCTTAATCTCACTCTGATAATCCAAGCCGAGACCGGTGATACAATCATTGGGCATGATATAGATGCCTCCCTGGTCTTCATCAGATGTCTCCACATTGGTTGAGTACAGATGAGATCCTCTGACATACTCATACAGGATTTCTCCCCTGAAGTTCCCCTCCGGATCATAAATCTTGTGGTCTTTGATTGTAATATTCTCTAATGTAAGTCTCATAATTTCTATCATTATTTTTTTATGCTTGGGCGGGACTCGCCATTTACGCCTATAACAATCCATTCTCCATCCGCCGCACCTATATTATAGATGATGTCGCCTTTATAATATACACCACAATCCGCACCGAGTATATATATCTTACCAGGGTATTCCGCTGATGAGGGAGGTAAGTCCTTTATGTCGTTAATCTCATCCAATATTATTCTTGGTGATATTTTCTCTTTTTCGTGGTACTCATCCTCTTTTCTTCTGGATATACCACAGCTCCTGTCCTGTATTTCACTCCAAAGACTCATAACTATTTACTATTAAATAAGTTATATACAATACTCCTTTCACTCACACTTGGATTATTATTTCTTTTCCAAGGCAAATTATGACTGGGGTCAAATATCTCATCATTACACTTCCTGCAGACGCCGCATATATTGTCTATATTGTCCCAGGGAATCCTGAATGGTTTGCCACATCTGGGGCAACGTGTCATAAGCTCATTAATATCCTTTGAAAAAATCTCATGCTTCTGATTCCTGTGCTTCTTTCTTCCGAAGACACTCTCCCACCATGTGAACCAGTTATACTCTTCAGTCGACATAAGTTCCTGTTCATCATCCGAGATTTCAACAAGTCGGATATTAGAGAAGATATTCATACTACCCCCATTGAAATCCATATGTTCCGTAAGATCTACCTTTGGTGATAACATGGCTTACTTCTTGAAGATACTGCGGACTTTCTGGAAGAATCCGGCTTTCTTTTCCACGCCATTATCAACAACAAATGACGAGACAGGGAGAGACTGGTTTTCATTGAGGGTGATATGACTCTCTTCCTTCTTGTTGTCAATCGTATATGTCTTCAGCAAGGCGACCAGTTCTTCAGGTGACTCTGGGATACTTGTGGTCACTACAGGAGACACATTCATCTTTTCCTTATATTGAGCGACCAGTTTGTCCAGGGTGAGATCACAGTACTCATCCACCCAGTCACCAAGGAAGTAGAAACGGTCCGCCACATTGGTTCTGTTCTTGAACACGCCAAATAGGATAGGGTCTTTGTCCCTTCTCTCCTTCTCCACCTTCCTTTCCTCCTTGCCGGTGTAGTCGGTGAACACCACATAGAACTCGTCAAAGAGATCCTTGGACTTCTCAATGGTATCGACAAGCTCATCAGGGATTTCTCTCATATAACGGGAGAGCTCGATAATCTTCACCGCCTTGCCCGCCACATTCTCGATGTAGTCCTCAATGGTGTCCTTATAGATAAATGTGTTGATTCCCAACTCTATTAGTTTCTCCTCTTTGACAAGTGTGTCCGCCAAGAAACAGAGTTTCTTGAGAGACTCTACCTGTCCAAGCTTTTGGTATTTCTCCGCAAGCCTGATGAATGTGTCATATGATTTCTTGAGCGCATCTGTGGTGATGACATTCTTTGCGCCCTTGAGGTAATCAAAGTACTGACTCGGAGTAATCTCCTTTCCTTTGCTTTTATCTTTTACTTCCGCCATAGTTATTTTGTTTTTACACTACAAATATAATGCTTTTTATTCAAATATCCAAATTTATAACCCGATTCGTGCGGCGAACCACTTACATCTTAAAATTTCCTTATTCTGATAGTAGTACCATCTGAGGAATCTCCTTTCTCTTTTTACCCAATACCTGTTTCCCTCCGGCGTGTCTCTGTATATAAAGGCTGCTGAAAGCGTGGTCATTCCAGCGTTGCCTGACAGGAAGTAGTCAAGCCTTGACTCATTCTCCTCAATGATGTTCCTCTTGTACCTGTTGAACCAGAGTCTCCGTCTCAGCCATCTACTCACTTCTTTTGCTTCCCTGTGTCTCATGGTTTCTTTTTTTCAACGTTTCTGGTTAATATTCTTCTCATTTTATTGATGTGTCTCTTGGTGAGACCTGTGTGACTGTTGACAGGGATGAAGTTATCTACCTGACCCAGAAGCATATCATTGTTATCATCAAGGATAACATATTCATAATCAATGTCTCTCTCATTGAAGTTCTCGCGGTAATAATCGTAACCGTATTTTGTGCCAAGACCATCCTTGTTTTCATACATATTCTCCAGCAACCACTTCTCGATCTCATTTCCCCTGCATGCCCATTTATGGTTGTGGTGGACACTGTGATCTGTGTATCCGATGATGGGTAGTTTGAGGCCGCATGCTCTCAATGACTTCTCCGTCTTTCCCTCATCATAACCCCAGGATGACGAGATGACCACCTCCGCGCCGATGTCTTCCAGCTGGTTCAGGAGTTTACACTTGGATGGATCGATAAAACCCTTGCCTTTATAGAGATAAGGGATGGATGCCATCACGCCATCAATATCAAGAAATACTATTCTTTTATAATCTTTCATCCTACATACAGTTTATATATCTTGCCCTACCCTTAAAATTTCAAGATCATCACTACACCAGTTTAGTGATGTAAGTCTGTGAGTAAAGTGACAATCTTTTCCTCTGTGATCTTTAATAAACTCAAAGATGTCTCCGGATTTCCTTTTTCTTATCTTTGCGACATAATGCAGTTCCACTTCTGAATAACCACTGAATGCCCACCAAGTGAAATCAATGGGAGCGCCATAAGGTATGGGCTCGCCATTCATATCACAAATGCCTGTATACTCAATTTTCTTCATTACTGAATTTGAAACCTTTTTCTTCCGCAAGTTCTACAAGTTCTTTATTGATTGTGTCAGGCTGATAACCAATCATTAACAGTATGTCATAAACAAGTTCTGGAAGATCTTCAATAAGATTTCCATCACTGTATGGTGATTCTACGATATATCGTTTATCGTAGTGCTCAACTGTAATCCTTGTCCGGACTTCATCTTTACCTTTTGCCATAAAAATATCATTCATAATTTATTCTTTATAGTTTTTAATTTCAAACCATTCTTGTGAAAGCATCAGTGGGTAGTGATAAAAGTCATTGAAACCATATAATCCACAGGAAAAGAATCTATGACATTCTATCACAACAGTTTCTCCACCAGCGGTTACACCCACATCAAGAGTATATGCAACAGGTGCATTCTTATATTCCTTGACCATATTGATGATGGCGTCAGGATTTGGATATGTGAAGAAATCGCCAAGATAATTTTTGCAGTCAAGAATTTCCCCATTGAATACAAACACCCTCCATTCGGAAAGGAATTCAACGAATGATGATACTTGAAACCCTATGCGGTTGTCACATTTTAGGAGTTCACTCATTTCATTTTTTGGATTGTATATCCATCCATTATCCGGGTGTTTGATTACAGACATTGATTTGGCAAACACCTTATCAAATTTATAGAGTCGTTTCAAATCTTCATCTGTTCTGATGTTCATAATGTCTCTACCTGCAAATGGGAAAAGAACTTCTGGAACATTAAGCGGTTCAAGCATCTTTTTTGCATTTGGATAGAATGTGTTTAGATATGCAGAGACAAAATCAACAGAACCAACTGGAATGTATTTGTCTGGGTTCTTTATACCACTGAAGTCAAGACCTTCATGTTTTCTGATAGTCATTGCATAATAATCACTCACCCAATTTATATAATCTTTAGACTGGGTGAGAGCAAATCCAAAATCATGGACAATCTTTTTATCTACTGTTTGAAGCAAAAATTTCATATGTCATTTCTTTGTACACTTGCAAAGCGGATCATGCACAACAGTTGGTGATGAGAGCTTACCATAAAACACATACCAAGTGTGTCCATCAAACTCACCTTTATATGCAGAGCAGGCTGAAATCATTGTACCCTTTGTATCATATAGGTACATTGTTTTTCTACTCATTCTTTCAGCTTCTCTCTCAAATATATTACCTTCAGATGATTTGCTCATATTTTGTGAAGTTGATGTACCATAGCTATATCCTTTGTCATTTGTATTAGGACAGCAGGACAGGATTAGCATTGCAAATAATATAAATACGATTTTTTTCATAACTTTTTTGTTCTTATAATCCTTACATAATAATCTTTATTCTCTGTTGAGTATCCTTTACCTGATTTCCTGGATGAGATTGAAATTTTAGGTATTGACAATTTATTATAATACTCAACTAATTCTTTGTCACTTAATTCATCCATATCATTGATATAATGTTTCAAGTGGTATACACCTTTTATACTCGTTGTACACGCAAGAACTTCATCATCTTCAATCTCCAATACTTTCTTTGGTGATTTGAAATATGGATACTCTTTGTTTGTTGGTTTTACAGGAAACACTATAACTGCAAACATATCAATCAATCAAAAATTCTTTAACAAACTTTTCCGCAAGGGACTGGTCATCAAAAATCATCTCATCTGGAAGATCACTGTAGTCTGATGTGTACCTGTCCATAGGAAAGAATATCTTTGCAGATTCTCCAACCGGTACCAGATGCATCTTGTAATCAATACCTCCAAACTTATAGGACTCAATTTTCCAGACACCATATGTGAGTTCATTTTTGGATGAATACATAAACCCAAGTGGTGTGGGTATCAAAGATTCAACCGGTCTCCACTTGATGCAGATATACTGTCCTGTCTTGAATTTGGTTTTCATAATTAACTTCATTAGATTTCTACTGCTCTACTTTTTTCTTCAAGTACATCTGAATCCATTCCATAGACATGAACCATACCATTGTCAAAAAGACAATCATGCATAATCCCTCTGTCATCACGGAGACTGAATCCATTCACACCAGGATGAACACCAAAGAAAAATTCATGTGTTCTTCTCTTTCCCTGAAAATTAAATTGTATCTTTGTCATAGTCTATTTGATTTCTACTACAAAGATACAATATTTTTTTCAATCTTCCAAATTTTTATTATCTGGATTATAAGGACAAGTGTCAGGATCATAATCATATCCCTCTTGTGGCATTGGACAATGATAATTGTGCCAACAATCTTTACATTCTTTTTGCATAATTAATACCCCCATTCAATAGACCAATATTTCCAAGGATTCCAAACTTTATCAATATCAAAACCATCTTCACGAAGTCTCGCAATCGTTTCATCTGTTGCTGACCAAGTAAACTCACCACTACTATGTTTACCAGGGAGGTATACATACTTCTTACCTGATTCCATAGCTTCCTTTATTATCTTTTGTGCTTCTTCATAATTTCGCTCACCATTACCATTTGTGTAGTAAGCATTTATCATTTCTTCTTTTGTCATAACTTATTCTTTATAAAAATTCCATCCAAAATTTTCTTCACAATAATTCAGGAAGGGTTGATACCAGAAGTCATGTTCTGGTTTGGTTTCTCCTTCCTTGGGTAGAAAGATAAAATCTGAATAATTAGTCAGAAGTTCTGGACAGTTTTTCTCCACCCATTCTTTTGGTGCAGATACAGTATAATTGAAACTCATATCAATAATACCACAATAGACACAAAGTTTATTTTCTTTGCACCACTCATCATTCATAAAATATTGGTCTTCATCTTCACCCAACCATTTTCTGAATATCTCTGTATCTGGGTAATCTATTCCACAGTCCCAGTTGTTGACAGAGAAATATATGATATCTTTACTGCTCATATGTTATTGAACCGTCAGTGATAAGAAAACATTTACAAACAACCACCACTCTGGATTTTTTATGCTTATCATAGAACATATTGATTACATCCTGCTCTGTAAATTTAGCATCAACAATGTAATCTATATGTATATTACAATCACTTGGACAGTCATAATCATCCCAGCCAGCATACCCATCAATATGCCATATGTTATACTTAATTTCCATATCACAATAACTCTTTACAACATTCAATTAACTCTTTAAAATTCTCATAGAAAGCATCCCGCATTTCTTCGGTTGGGAAAGTGAGAAAAAAATGTACATTTGGGTCATTGGTAAGATGTATCCAATCTTGATAGAAAGTGATTGTCCATTTCTTTTGATAAGTATCCTTCCAATCAGGTTCCCAAGGTTGCCCCAAACCCATCTTCTCTCCTGCAAGTTTCCAATAGGCATCACGGCAGATGCTGAGTCTCCATAGAGAAGCAAACTTACTTAAAAGACCTCTTTCATAATCTGTTGTTTCTACTTCACCATCATAACAGTTCGTTATGGTGAGAAAATTATCGGGGTCAACTCCTAATATCTTGCAGCACTCCTCATATAATATCTTGCAGCACTCCTCATAAGTCTTTGGATACTCCTTTTCCTTCTTCTCCAGTACAATCTTCGATGTGTCAATTATATTGCCATTCTCATCCTTGAAGATATATCCGTCGGGAAGTTTTATTTCATTGTTCAACATATCCATAAAATCATTTAAATTGTGACAAATTCTTTCAAGGTCTTCCATATTCTCTTATTGGATCCTGGTAGTTGAATATCTCATTTATGAATGACTTTATTTCCTCCTCTGTCGCGAGTCTCACATCATTGCCATACTGATAGTTCGCATACCCGGTTGATTTCCTGAGCTTGCCATCAGAATCAAATCCAATGAGGACACCATAACCATCACCGGTTGTATAACCTGTATAAATAAAAACCCGCTGTGATTCTTTCGTGATACCTTTATCACCAAGTTTATAAAGAAAATCTCCTGCCTTATACATAATCTTAAATTTTAATTATAATATTCATCTGTATTCTTCCATATTTGCCCATTTAAGAGCATTTAATATGCAAGATGACCAAACTCTCATCTCATTGCTTTTAATTGAATTTAGAGGGGTTTATGACCTTTTATTTGTGATTTAAATGAGTCTTCTGGAAACCTGTACATGGTTACTCATCAAATTTAAAATTCTTTAAGATATTGAGAAGTCTCTCAAGTTCAAAGTTCCTATATGCAGTCATAGCATAAGTTTTTGGATTGTCATGATTGTACCCATACTTTTTAATATACTCCTCACATGCTCTTTTTGTCAGGAATGCCCCGGTGTCTTCATTAACCCTCCTTACCTTTTCAACATAGATGACATCATAGATGTTGTCCCATCCCATTTGTTCAGTCATAAAATCACGAACCTCATATGGATTAGATTTATCAACTTCTTTCCATTTTTCTTTTATATCATGATCATCATCTGTATTCAATGTGTCTTCAACTTCTTCAACTGCCTCTTTGAGTGAGAGTTTTCCGTCATCATATTTGATATATGGCTCTCCACCATAATCTCCACTCTCTCCTCTAAATTCTTCATATATTTCTGATACACCCCAGTACACAGGTTCTGCATTACCATCATTCTCCTGTACATTGAGTTCATGCTGAAGATACTTCAAGAACTCATAATCTTCTTGTGAAATATTGATTTTCATTGTTCTTAAATTTTATTTTTCCCAAACAACTTTTCTTGTTCCAGGATATGTTATTACATCATTGATTGCCTCCAATGCTGCATCAAATGATCCAAAAATACCCATCATCATACATACCATCATCAAATGGATCATTCCACCAAAGGAATCCAAGAAATCTTTTTTCGACAAGATATTCCTTACTTTCTTTTTTTTTTGTACCTGGATAATGAGTTATTTCAGTTATTCTCCATTTTGTCATAGTTATTTCTTTTTAAATTGTTGATTTTTATTTTCTCATTCATTTTTTCCAAAGTGCTTTTCTTCGAAATCAAACAAATTAAATTCAGGATTGTATTTCATTATTTCTCTGGCAAGTAAAGTAACCATTCTGTTTTTCATATACAACTCTTTGTGTGTCTCTGAATTTGTTTTTTGTGATGATTCAAGTAGTTCATTATACATTTTCTTATATTCTTCAACAGTTGATTCCATCTCTTTATAATTTTTACTTTGGTCTTTTGAATCTATTTCTTCTAAAAACTTTTCCCTCCAGGAATTGGATTCTTTTAATGCATTATTACATTTATTTCTCCAATTGACCATATTGTAATAGAACTTTTCACCAAGGTTCAAATCACTGTCTGAATATTTTTCCTTATGTAATTTTGGTGCTTGTTTTTTTATTGTTAGTCTTTTATTCTCATCAACATATATGAGACCAGCATATTCCGGTACATCATCAACATTTATCAAATCAGTTGGAACAGCATAGTAAAAATAGTTTGGTCTTTTGTGACCTCCAACTAAATAATAAGGATTATGTGATGCAGACTTTATGAAGTTCTGTTCACACCAGTTTCCTATTTTTCTATTTTCTTCAAGGAATTCATAATATCTTGGAAGGTATTTGTCACCATATCCTTCTTCACCGGCAAGAATTATGTGTTTGTCTTTTTTGTGTTTGAAGTCATTTTTATAATCTGCTTTTGAGATTTTTATTTCAAACTCATAGATATACCCTGATTTGGTCTCAAGTAATTTATCTGACTCCCAATCAAATATATATAAACCATCAATGTTATATTTGACAGAGTTATATGTAAAAAATCCATTGAGGGATTCTTGTATGAAACCCTCACTGAATTTGAAATCAGTATTCTTTTTTCTTATACTCATATTACTTTTTAGTAGAACATATCCTATACCAACACTTATCAATAAAGAGGTTAATTGTTTCTTCACTGTCATCATAGAAACAGTCAACACCATCAATGAATTGAACTTCCCTGGCAACATTACCATATAGTTCTTCAATTACATTGAATACCTTTTGACCTTTTCTCCAATCTTTAGGACAGTTATCTACATTTGACCAAATTTCAGTTATAAAATCATTGTAAGTCATAATACATTTATTTTTCTATTACAAAGATAATGAAATCATTTAAGATTTCCAAATTTATAGTAACCAGTGTTTTCTACAAACAGACTTATAAGTTACATTTCCTGTCTCAATTGCCACAGATTTCCCATCTGTTACCCTGACACCATCAACATATCTGATATGACAAGTCGCATTGCAATTACACCCATCAATCTCACAAGGTGTCTGGATTTCATTGACTACATCTGCCAATGCCAGAAGGTGCTTACTTCCCTCGAATAGATTCCCTGTCACGTCAGTCTTCAGTCCAAAACAATATACATCCTTATCATACATATCACATATATTACAAAGAATAAGGACATCTTCTCTTGTGAGAAATTGAGCCTCATCAACAAATAAAACACCAAAGTCAAGATTATCCAACTCTGTCTTCAAATCCTTGAAATAATATGTCGGTTCTTCATTCTTCGCAATTCGTGATTTCGTGATTCCCCAACCAGTAAAGATACCTTCTCTCACATCCATACAGGGTTTGATGATGACAGGTTTTTTCTTTCTTCTCTTATACTGATCAAACATTGTAAGCATCTGGGTTGTCTTTCCCGCACCCATACAGGCATATGTAAATGTAAGTTTACCCATTGTTGTCTACTGCAATTTTGAAATAATATGTGTAACCATGCTCATCAGTAATAACACTTGTGAGTTCATATCCCCGGCGACCAAATTCATTGAGTTTTACTTCACCCATATCTGTTCTGGTCTTTATTATTTTGTACTTATATATTTTCATAATCTATCAATCCATTTACCAAATCACAACTGTTTACAAGAATACTCTTAACATCCCTGTCATCATCAAGATTCTGGACAATCCAATACCAGTCCATCATAGGATTATTATCCTCAATGGCAATGACCTTATACTCAACATATACAGGAGCGCCATTACATGTATATCTCAATTGTTCTTTATCCTGCCAGACCTTTCCTATATATTTTTCAAAATCTTCCTTGAATGAGAAGAAGTTTGGATTCAACTTGAGGAAGTCAGGGTCTTTCTCCCGGCACAGTCTCTCATACTCATCCCAGTCATCCATTGTCTTGAGGACATAGACGTCATCCTCACCATATATACCTTTCATACTGTAAGTTTCCATATCAAATCTTCTTTATTGGTACAAATACATCAAAACCATCATCATCTTCATAGTGATTGATTTTTTCAAGAAATTTACTACCAAATTTTGTTCTCATATACTGAAATGTTTTTCCATTCCAGATTGCTTTACCTGAATTTCTACAATGTCCTGAGTATTCCTTTCCTATAACCAGTTCTGATTTTGGGATTGGTACAATATGTTCTTTCACATATTTGTGGAAACCATCAATTCCCATACTCCGACTTTCCTCATATGTCAATATATCTTCAAGATATAGACAACAATAATTGAACAACTCCTCACTACTCATATCTATCTAACATAATCTTCAATGTTAATATGAGACTTTATCTTATCTGTATCAAGATGTTTTCTTGCATATTCCAAAAGTTTCTTCTTTAGATAATCCCATTTTTCAATACTTCCATCTCCATTGACACTGATATACAGATAATCACCATACCCATCATCAATGTCATCTAACCAGGTTGGCACATAATGTTCATTACAATCTGCTGAAACTATCTGTGCAGATTCATCATAATTAGAATATACATAGATTCCCTGGTCACATACTTTGAAATGAGTTCTTAAACAGAACCCTTCAGGCCAGTCAAGAATCTTTCCTTCATTAACATCAATGACTGGACACCAATCCTTACGACTTTTTTGAGTTTCATCTCCAGACCAGATATTTCTTTTCATATATGTCACTTCTTTCATACAAGGAAGTTGGTTTCTTACATATGTGTCAGATATTTCGTCATCATCAAAATCCTCTTCCCAGGTCTCACCATTATCTTTTGAGAATGCACAATCAATATAATACCTGACATCAATATCGCATATTACTTTATCAATGTTAAATTCTTTATTGTTCATAACTAATAGATTAAAATATATATTATAAATATAACAAAAAAAGTGATGATCCACTCACCACTCTTACATTGATAATCTCTTACTTGACAAGAATTTTCTGAGTTCAAGATTCTGCTTACCTCCCATCATAATCAACCATACTGGACTTTCTGATTCAGATGAATTGTCATCAAGTTCATCTTCATATGAAGGATAGTTCTTGTGATCCCAAACTTTGTCTTCAACTAAAAATGAAATTGATGTCAGGATGTTCCCAAGATCCTCTTCATAGAAAGATGCAAAAGGTACACCAAGATCCATAAGTCTATCCCTACATTCTTTGAGTTCTGGATATGTACCACCATCAAGAACAATAATAGTCTTATCTGCATTTGCCCATTGTATATACTCTGATGATTTGTAGAATTTATTAGCATATTCCACAATGGAGTGAGCAGACTGGACACCCTTCTGTATTGGACTTAACTGTCTCAATACCAAACTGTACATTCTATATTTTCCCATAATTAAACTTTTGATGTAATAATATTTGCTGATTTCTTCACTCTCGTCACCGCAACATACCTGAGCTGCTTTCTCACGTTCTTGTCCAGACACCTGCTTATGTCATCATCATTAATAAGGACATGTGTGAAGGTACTTCCCTGACTCTTGTGGATAGTGTGGGCATAACCATAGTCTATCACCTTGGCCTGGATCAATGTCCCATACTTGTCATGCACATTGTCATTCACAAACAAAAACTCGTCTATGGCATTGATTTTTTCCAGACACTTCAGTTTGTCCAATTTATTTTCCGCTTCCCTATACCTGTTCCACTGATGCACCTTCTCGAATGCCAGGGCGACCACTATCTCCCTGTTATGTTCATTATTCTTCACATCAATAAGCGGGACATTTATCTGTTTGCCCAGAGAGTCTTCCACATCCAGTTCAATGATATGAAGATGATAATTATCCAGTCCTGAATCATTCTTATAGGTGATCATCTCACTGATGTCCTCATCATATTCACTCACCACTCCTTTACAGGTGTATGCCTCGGAGTTGACAATCTTATAAACAGCACCAGAGATACCCATACCCTCATATCCCCAGTTACTGTATGCCATCAGTGGTTCTCCTGGTTGTGGATTGAGTCCATCATATCCCAGCTTCTTCCTGATCATCCTGTTGAGTTTCTCCACATTGGCATTGGTATATGTGAGAACCCTGAAGTGATTCGGGTCAGTCTTCAATCCATCTATGTGTGTATCAATGACATCAAGGATTGCCTTTGTATCGTGACAGTTGATGTATCTCACACCATCCCCTTCTTCATTGACATTGGTCACATAAGTGAATCCATCTCCGGTCCTTACAGCAGTTGACTCATTCAAGATAGCATTGTCATCTGTCCTCATCACCTTGGTCAGTTCCACTATCCTGTGGTCAGTATTCCTGAACACCACAGAAATGTCATCTTCATTTACTGGAGACAATTGTGCAGAATCTCCTATGAAGATAATCTTACACTTCCTTTCCTTGGCTTTGAGCACAACATCTATATAGTTCTGGATGGATAGCATAGATGCCTCGTCTATGATGATAATTGAATTTGGTTTTACCTTATCATCCGCCAGTTTCCTTGCCTTCTTGGATACATCATAGGTCTCCCCATCCATATCTGTCTCGATCATAATCCCGAAGAGTGAGTTGACTGTGAACACTTTCTTCCCCACCTTCTCCTTGAGTACCCCCGCTGCCTTGTGTGTGGTGGCGGCGAAGTGGACAGTGTGACTCATCCAGTATCTCCTGTTGACTATCTCCATCAATGTGGTCTTACCGGTACCAGCCCACCCAGAGATGGTCATGGCAAACTCATCAGGACTATTGATGAAGTCATCAATCTGTTTGATGACTTCTTTCTGTTGCTCATTCAGAACAAAGTCTAACCAGATTTCAAACCCATTGTCGAGAACATTTTTATATTTACCTTTCTTACTCATCTAATTCAAATACCTTACCATTCTTGACTGTTGTCTTTAACATCTCTATAATTTTATCCTTGTGAGTTTTGAATGCCCAGGTGCCATAACAGTTATAGATGGATTTCTTGTATATGTCCATATATAATGTCCTATTAAACAGTTCCCACTTATAGTATACTTTGGCCACCTTCAACCATTTCAAATCAAGTATCTCATTTTTTGTCTCAACCTTTGACAAATCAAAATCCTTTCCATCTGCCCAACACATATACCAATGATCAATAGTTTGATTCTTTGTATGAATATTTGTATCAACATTTACAAATATTATCTTATCCATATCAAGGTCAAGACCAGTCTCTTCCTTTACTTCCCTATGACATGCTTCTTCAAGTGTTTCATCCCAGTCTATATATCCGCAAGGACAACACCACTCGCCAGCATGTGATACAGCTGACCCTCTTTTCTCAACAAGAGTAAAGATGTCTCCGGTTTCCTCATTCAGTTTGAACACAATAGGTATAACCACATTGCTTCTGGAAATCCATACATCATTTCCATTTTCATCTTTAATACATTTGTTAGGTCTACTCATAACTAATTCAAATTTATCAATATAAAAATAACAAAAAAGAGTCAAATGTCTGACTCTTTTTTGATTAATTCATATGATTCAGATTTATTATTTTTTAGTTCTTCAATATCCTTACATTGGAACAGATCAAGTAAGAATTTCTTTTCCTTCTCGTCATCAGTATTCTCACCATGGTCATCCAATAAGTCATGCTCATATCTCTTCATCCAGTATCTCACACAGAATTCCATACCCACATATCTATCAAATGGATTGCCATAAAGTCTATGCATCACAATCAGGAAGAAGTGGGTATACATATTCTGGTTAGAATAGTCTCCATTCTCCTTATAGAGTTTCACCACATAAGGAGTTACTTCCTTTCCCTTCTCAACAACACTGTCGATGTGCTTGTGATGAGTAGATATACTGCTCAAGAACATGGTAGAGTTTACATAGTTGTCCGCCTCCTGCCTGACAAACTTCTCAAGATCAGACATATCATCTGTGATTTCAGTTGTGAGAAATTCCATCCCCTATTATATTTATGTAAATTAATGAATAATTATCGACCAACCATATGACTATCAAATATATGATTTCTTTGGTTATTCACCTTATAAAATACACATTGTTTTGGGATATTTTTGAGATTTTTTGCACCAATATAAGTCATCATGCTTCTAATGGATCCAAGCATATCTTCAAGTATAGAATCCATACTTCCAGAATATGGAACTTCTATAACTACACCCTCACTTGCCCTATAATTTTTCATACCACCCTGAAATTTCTCCTGGGCCAGAGTAGAACTCATACCATAGAACTGTTTGAACTTCTTTTCTTCAAAATGTGGTTTAAAAATATATCCAGAGTCATATGATACTCTATCATACTCGCCAGTACTAATCCACTTGGTAATAATTTCACCTTCTGCCTCATCTGTTCCAGCAAATAATCCACCAATCATAATGAAATCCGCCCCACCCCCAAATGCTTTACAAATATCACCTGGGCAGGTAATACCACCATCAGAACAAATCATCCCTCCAACCTGGTGTGCAGCATCGGCACATTCAATTACTGTTGACAATTGTGGTCTACCACATCCTGTTTTTTCCCTAGTACGGCAAGCAGACCCACCTCCGATACCTACCGCAACGCAGTCTGCACCTGATAGAATCAAGTCTTCAGTGATGTCTCCAGTGACAACATTACCAACCATAATGAACATCTCTGGGAATTCTTTTCTTAACTCAATGACCTTATCTTTCACTTGTGGAATATAACCATTAGGGACATCAAATTTGATTCCAACCTGAATTCCAAGTTCTTTGTTAATCTGTCTTAACTTGTCAATACCATTGTCCCTCAATCCAATTCCAAGAAGGCATCTTCTCCAGGTATCATCTCCCCTTTTAATAAGTTCCTTGTAGAATCCTATCAATTCATTAATGTTGTGATGTTTATGAAGACATGCAAACAGACCATTGTCCAACATCATTCTACTCACTTCAAAGTTTCCAATTGTCCCCATATTGGCCTGCATAATACCGGTTCCTTTAATCACATATGGACACCATTTGAATTTGTACTCTCTGGTAATATCCACTTTACTCCTTGAATCAATACTTGACCTTCTTGGTTTAATAAGAACATCCGAGAAGTCAAGTTGTGTCTCATTAATAATCTGCATATTTAATAAATTTAATCCATAAGTAAATATAACAAAAAAAAAGAGTCAGAAATTTATCTCTGACCCTTCATAAAATTCTTATATAAGTATTTATAAAGAAACTGTGGAGGAAAAATCCACCACAGTTTCTAATTGGAGTTACCAAAATCAAAATACTTTAAAAGATGAATGTTTTCATCAATAACTTCCTCAACTTCATCAAGTTCTTCAAGACAGCCTTGATAATAATCATTGTTGAAGTTCAGATCATTTTGATGATCTTCAATCAACTTCTTAATGTTTTTTCTTTTGTCTTCAAATGCCGCCCTCATCTTGTATAGTTCATGCACTTCTGTTGTCTTGTAAACAACAATGGCAGACACAACAATGAGAATCAAACCTAAAATAAAAAATAATGTACCCATATGTTAAGTTAATTTAGCCCCGCAATTGGAACAGAATTTGTCCTTTGGACTGACCTTCTTACCACACTGACTGCAATACTTCCTCCTGGTTTCCTCAACACTTATCTGTTTCCTGGAATTCGGAAGAATCTGAATGCGCTCTATCTTGAATGGTATGTGTACAAAGTCAATGTCACAGTATTCAAACTCCTGATTAGAATGACCACCCTTCTCTACCCTGCCAGTCTCAATAGTCGCATCCAATGACCTTAAAACACCTTTTCTTATTGAATTAGACATATAAGACCCATATTCTTCTGTAGTCGCCGCTGTCGCTACTCCTCCTGCCGACGTACCTGTCGCAGTCGCAGAAAAGTAACAAGTTGGGGTAGCGTGGGAACTCAAATTATTTTGACAGATGGTAATATGGTCATTCAACTTACTTTGACATGTGACTGTGTTTATATCATTATAGTGAGTCAAATCTACTATTGTTGGAATATTAGACTGCATCTGCTTCTCTTCTCTCTCATGATAGAACTCAATCTCCACCCTGCCATTATTGTTGACAGCATACTTCATCTCTGCTGTGTTCTCAATCTCATAGGTGTTGAACAAGAACTTCCTGTTCTCATTTATAAACCTGTCAAGCCAGAAACTTTGTCCAGGTCTTAACACAAGCATATTACCTATGGACTTGTTGTTCACAGAAATCTTGATGCCAAGATGTGATTGATATGGATTTTTGAGATATATTTGGAATTCAGTACCATCATTGAGGTACACGGTTCTTTCAGAATTAGAACTCCTATATTCCTTGATTAGATTTTTGGAGATGGCGATCTTGGCCAATTCATCCTTTGTAATGTAATTAGACATACTTTAATTAAATTATTTTGTATTTAACTGTCTCTAATCCATTTGTGTCTTTTACTAACACTCAAAAGGTTCCGGAATCCTCTGGACTAAAGGCATTGTATATTTCGCGGAGAGGATGGGGCTCGAACCCATGCGCCGGAGTGACCGACCTAAGGGATTAGCAATCCCTCCCCTTCACCATCTTGGGTACCTCTCCAATCTTTCTATTTAGAAAAATCTCTTATTTCTGTTTTTCTTCCTTGAAGAGTTTCTTGTATAATTTGACAAAGAAGAAAACTTCAACCGCAAAATTTAATGTACCTACAAAACCATAAAAACTATTGATACCACATCCATTGTAAATACCCATCAATGCGATGATAGCTGCAAATACTAAAAGACCAAACATGGCAACCTTACCAAACTGAACAAGATTTTCTTTATTCTGATTTGTCATAATCTTTTTATTTATTTTGTATTAAATATAACAAACTTTTACAAAATATTTATGTAATAAAAAAAAGAGAGATTTACCTCTCTTTTTAATTGGAGCCGGAGGCCGGACTCGAACCGACAACCCTCTGATTACGTGAGTAGATAACGCTTCGGACGTCTGTATAACCATTCTCCCATTCTACCCAAGGTTTATTTCAGAAACCACTCTGTAGAAGTCAGATGCTCTACCATTAAAGCTACTCCGGCAAAATTGAACATATGCACTTATATAGTATTTATGAAAGTTCAATCTATTTAATTTATTTATGTAAATATAACAAAAATTTTGCCTGTTAGTTATTGTTAATTACTTAAACATCTTGGAATTCTTATCAAGATTAAGTGATCTCCTCTTTGTCTGAATCAATGCCTTGACAATTGCGGGCTGATAATTATACAAGAGAACAACCATTCTTGCCAGTTCCATTCTGGATTTAACTGCCTCAACAGACATACCAGAAAGGTCTCCAAAATATTTGAATACTGTTATGATATCATTCGCAGAGAAAATATCCTTATGATAAATATTCCCAAGGAAATTTTCATTTGGAAGTTGAATCTTCTTGTCAACCTCAAAGATTGGATATGTGTATTGAGTAGTGAGCATATCACTCATCATCAAATACAATTGTGCGCTCTTCCTTGATTTTGAAAAATATCTCTTTGGCTGAATGAAATCGTGTGTAAGAACCCTGGCAATATAATCCAAATTTTTCATATTGTCAACATCTTTACACAGCCTGGAAAAATCTGCAATAAAACGGTGTATATCAGCAATAACTGTATCTACAACATTTTTGTCTGGAATCTCTCTCAAGAGATTTTCAAAAACATCAATACATTTGGAATCCTGTGTGTTCCTTCTAATTGCAAGCATCAAATCATTTATCTTCTGCTCACGTTCTTCTTCTTTCATAAATTTTGACATAAATTTGATTATTATTTTATATAGATTTTAACTAACAGGCTAAAATCCTTGTTGGAGCCGATGGAGGGATTCGAACCCCCGACAGGTTGATTACAAATCAACTACTCTGACCAACTGAGTTACATCGGCATAAAAGAGCCATAGACTAATTCGAACTCATCTATGTTGTTACCTCACAACTGCATCCGCCAACAGTTAGCCGCGACTATGAAGGTCATTAAAAGTGCCAGATCATCACACTCTTTCAAATATGACCTGTGAGGTATCTCTTTGTTATGGTTGCAGGACTCGAACCTGAAACGTTTCCTCAAACTCAACCATCACCGTCAACTTAAGACGATTGCTTTTACAAATACTGTTATTGTTTGTGGGAGAGGTGAGAGTCGAACTCACGATCACCTGCTTGTAAGGCAGGGGTCCTTAACCACTAGACGACCCTCCCAATAAGACTGACTTTGTTAATTTTCTTTGTTTTTGTTCTGAGAAGTGTCCTAAAAAACTCGCCACATGCCTGTGTTTGTCCCTGCGTCAGTCAAACATATTCTAAAACATCACTCCTCCTGGGTCGAACATTTTTCATTAGACATTTCATTGTGATTCATCCTTTGACCATATCCAGAGTGCCCTCTGATATGAAGATTCTCCCTGATGATTGTCCTGAAGGTTAGCTGATAAAACTATGTACATCTTGTTTTATCCATTAAAGTTTCCCTCTACACCTGTGTTGATTCTTTTCAAAGTTCTGCAACACCACAGCAATCTTTTTTGTGGCCCCAAGCAGGAGTTGAACCTGCATTCACCCGACGGCATCGCGAATACCGCCGGACATGTGCTTATTCTGTATCCAACCTTTGGCAGTTTCGCGAGTCTGTTATTCCTCATTGTTGGATAACTTATATTACACACCTCCCCAAATCTTTAGGGGCGACTTTACCATTTGTCCACCGGGCCATATGGTCGGGAAGACAGGACTCGAACCTGCGACCCCTGGTTCCCAAAACCAGTGTTCTGCCAACTGAACTACTTCCCGATAATTGCTGTTTTCCATAATACTTCGGCACAGCTGCCCTGAGAACTCGTTTCGTTTACTATCACGTCTGACTTTCACAGAAGGTCTCCACGGGTCTGTACACTACCATTGTGGAATAGCAATTGCCTCCTAACCTATATTTTTATCATCTTTAACCATCAATGCCCATTTCTTAATGCATTTATTTTGTTTTGGTAGCGGGTAGGGGATTCGAACCCCTGATCTTTAGAATGAAAATCTAACGTCCTTGGCCAAACTAGACGAACCCGCCATAATTAAATCAGTGTTGTCATAGGTGCATGGCCACCTCACTGATTTATGAATCCCTGTAAAACTCTCTTGCCACATTGGTGTCCACTATCTTCCCTGGTTCTCTGATGGACAAACATCAGAAAGTCACAGTAACTCCTACCAGTTCTCTTCTTGATCCAACCTACTCTTTGTTTTTACCCCGGATTCCAACACCATTGTCCAGGAACATTCAGTCTTCACTCATACACTCTCCCACACCCTGTTGATAAACTGCATTACAACCTCGCTGGGTGGGTCCAGCACTGACCAACTATAAGGGATGTGTACATTCTTTCTGTTGGTCTGTGGAATTGACTCCTCCTAATTTCACGGCACGGCAACACATCTTTCCAATAGATGCGGATGGTTAGGTTTACGAACCCCATCATAAAACGTATGGATTGTTTAAGACCAGAAACTTATTCCTACTGTGGTTTACTATACATATCGCCAACCTGCCCACAGAGATAAAGTTACAGGACTTCTGCCACCTTCACAACCCCGTTGTCAACAGGTGGGCTGAAACATTATCTTATGATTGGTTTTAGTCCCTTAATTCCCCTGCCAATAATGAGGGTTTAATCCGGGTCAGAAACTCTCCAAATATAAAACAACAATATCAATGAACTTTCTACTACAAAGATAATGAAAATATTTCTATTTTCCAAATCTTTTTGTGCCCGAGGCGAGAGTCGAACTCGCACGCCTTTGCGGACGGCAGATTTTGAGTCTGCTGGGTCTACCATTCCCCCACTCGGGCATATTAATTGAGAACAAAAGGATTTCCGTAGTCACCTTTTTGAAGTCTCACCGTGATGACATTCCCCACCACCAGGATGTGTGAGCTAAGAGACTTCACCTATATTACACTTCTTTCCTCTCTATCCATTTTAAGAGAGTATACTATAAAAGCACCCACCTTGGATTCTCAATATAATAAAAAGAACACAACAGACTTCCGTAGTCACTGCTGTCGGAGAACTGGTGGATCCTTGTCTTAACATACCACCGATTAATGGAACCGGGTAAATCTCCTTAACTATATGTGTACCCTTGACCTCACAAACCACCTTATGTGAGCCTTGTGTGTACCCCATCTTGTTGTTCTTATTCTTTATGTCAATGAACTTAACAATACAAATATAACAAAAAAATCTGAATTATCCAAATTTATTTGAAATATTTTTTTGTAGTCCCACCGGGATTTGAACCCGGGTCTCCACCTTGAGAGGGTGGTGTCCTCGGCCAGACTAGACGACAGGACCATATTTGTGGGGAAGATGAGAATCGAACTCATATGTAACCAATTACTCTTTCAACTGTGTATCAGACAGAGGAGATACAACCCCAAAAATCATTCATATAATAGTAGCGACAGAATGATTCGAACATTCAACCTACTGAGTCAGAGTCAGTCGCTCTAGCCAATTGCGCTATGTCGCTATATCTGTGCGGCAGGTGAGACTCGAACTCACACCCGGTTACCCGGACTACCCCCTCAAGGTAGCGTGACTACCATTCCACCACTGCCGCGCAAGTGTCTGGATTAACTGGTTTCAGACAAACCTAGATAGATTGCATCACTGCAACTCTTTTTAAGTTCCGGAGAACTATCACGATTGTGGTATCGTGACCAACCAAGACATCTGCTCAAAGAGTAGCGTCGGTGGGGATGGAGAGACTCGAACTCTCACGCCATTGCTGGCACCAGATTCTAAGTCTGGGGTGTCTACATTCCACCACATCCCCATAAATCCAGGATTTATTCACCTCAAAGAGACCAAGGAAACCCTGGCGAAAACTCGCAAGATCCGCCATCGCAACGCATCCGTTACCCTTTTCAACAACCTGGTTGATAGGCAATCTTTTATATTAGTGATTTCTCACTACTACTCCGTACATCCTTATTTATTCATCTTTTCAAAGTACTCATCATCAATCCTGTTGATGTAATCAAGTGGTGATTCTCCAACACCAAGTGTGTGTATCTTATCAAATCCATTCTCTTTGGTTATCATGGATTCGTCTTTTCTGATACTTCCTTTATATTTATCACCATAACTACCTGTCATTTTCTTTGTCGCAGGATCAACATCACCCCAACTTGTTCTTTCTTCACCATCTATTGCTTCAACAAAGTAAGACTTTGCCGGTCTTTATAGATTTTACAATAAACCTTCCTGTCTCATCCCTGTTAAACAAGAACTTTTTCTTAAAATCATTGACCATAACTAATGTTTTGATTCAATTTTTGGGTGACCAGAGGGACTCGAACCCACATAAACATGCTCCACAGGCATGCGCCTAAACCTCTCGGCCATGGTCACCATATTGAGAGCGGCATGGGAGAATCGAACTCCCGTCCCCAGCATGGCAAGCTGGTATAATAACCGTTATACGAATACCGCAAACACTACAATCACAGGCTTGTAGTACACCCCAGACTTACGATTCTGTCAGTGAGGACAAAGCTCAACTGCGATACGATTCTTTCGTCAAAGACCATCTATTATATTTATAATTTTGTACCCCTGGAAGAATTCGAATCCTCACCAACAGATCCGTGGTCTGGTATGCTGTCCATTACACCACAAGGGCATTTGGAGTCGGGTAGTGGAGTCGAACCACTCTAACTGGTTTTGCAGACCAGGGCCTAACCGCTCGGTCAACCCGACATTGCTATTACTTCCTTGTAAATGGATTAACTTCATCAAAAAATTCTGGATAATATTTTTTTATATACCTTCTTATATTTCCTTCAAGTTTAATACCATTATCATAAAGATATTTTTGAACCTTTTCAACCCATCCAAATGAAGAATAATCAATATCTAATTTTTTCAAAGAACTTAAAATCAATCTAATGTTATCAATTTTTTCTTGTTTCTTTTCTAATCGGTCAGATTTTTTCTTATCTAGCTTCATTTTATATAAATCAGATCCTCTTATAATTATTGAATCATAGTATTTTTCATTATATTCAAACTTTTCAGAAGTTAAATAATCAATAAACTGTTTAATCATATTCTCATTGTTATCTAAATATGATATTCTAAATATTTTCCATCCATTTTCTAATAAAAATTTATCTAATGAAGCACTAATAATATTACTTGAAATTTTTCGAACCTCAGCATTCCCTAATTTTGTTTTTGTTTGTCCTTC
>ENA-OQRC01000039-OQRC01000039.1-human-gut-metagenome-genome-assembly--contig:-NODE-39-length-97002-cov-27.631231_pt1 | contig 97002 bp, 87 predicted proteins | sample MGYA00243236_ERZ505102 | MGnify/ENA primary metagenome ERZ505102 (study PRJEB26097, sample SAMN02712089) | human gut metagenome | biome: Gut microbiome | host: Homo sapiens | place: Denmark: Copenhagen... | reverse complement strand
CAATATATAAAGTATGAACAATTCTAAAGAAAGTATAAACAGTTCTAAAGAAATTATTGTAAATGCCAGTTGATCCAGTAATACAGATTCAAAACAAATCTATATTACTGGATCATTTTCAAATTATAATACAAGATCTTCGCCGTAAGTCCCCATATGATACGGTCATCATATTCGTAGAATAAAACCTCATATTCCCCACGTGCCCAAGGGTACTCTTTTCCGCCAGGTACTTTATCAAATGGAAAGTTATCTGTTGGATACATAGTCACTTTGTTATAATAACATTTCGGTGGGGTGTTCTGAAAGAATGCTAATGGAACAGTGAAAATTTCAGAAACTTCATCATTACTATACTGACCATCATAATTTACTAATTCCCCAAGATAAGGATCGATTCGCAGACCAGCAGGAGATAAAAAGTAATCTAAAGGCCCATATAATTTAATATTAGATTCAGAAATCAGTAATTCTTCACAAGTTTCACGGATTGAAGTCTCCATGGATGTTTCATCATGTTCTCTCCGGCCGCCCGGGAAACAGATTTCCCCAGGCTGTTGTGAGAGTTTATTGGAACGGACTTCAAATAGGATATGGTATCCATCATTTTTCTTGATCAGAGGGATCATAACGGCAGATACCTTGTCCTTTTCTTGTTCAATTCTTTTTGGAATTCGGGTGTTTAAGTGTTTGAACATAAAAATCTCCTAGAATCTGAAATCACGTTTTCCTTCATGAATATTTTCGATATATTCGGTAGCTTTCTGCTTGACAACAGGATTTGGAATCTTCTCAAGTTCCTGTTTGATCAATATCTCACCTTTGGCTTTGACTTCATCAGAAGCGTAATCCTCTAAGTATTCTTTTAAAGTCATTAAAGCATTAGGTGCACAGCAGTTTGCGATCTGACCGGATTTGACAAGAGTCATGAAACGATCACCAGTACGTCCTTCACGGTAACATGCTGTACAGAAACTTGGAATATGACCAAGATCCATCAGCCATCCGATGATCTCATCTAAGGTACGGTTATCATTTTTCTCAAACTGTGCAGAGTTATCTTCTGGTTTTTCTTTTTCAGCGTATCCACCGACACTTGTAGAAGAAGCCCCACTGATCTGGGATACTCCGACTTTTAATACACGTTCTCTTGATTCTTGTGTCTCACGAGTAGATACGATGATTCCTGTATAAGGAACAGCAATACGAAGGATTGCAACGATCTTTTCAAAGATATCATCATTGATTGCATTTTCGAAATCGTCAGGATCGATATCGTCAGCAGGACGGATTCTTGGAACACTGATCGTATGAGGTCCAACACCGAATTTTGCTTCCAGATGTTCTGCATGCATTAACAGACCAGCAAAGTCATAACGATACATATCAAGACCGAATAAAACACCGATACCAACATCATCGATACCAGCTGTCATCGCACGGTCCATAGCTTCTGTATGGTAAGCATAATCATGTTTTGGTCCTGTTGGATGAAGAACTTCATAATTGTCTTTGTGGTAGGTTTCCTGGAATAAAATATATGTTCCGATACCAACATCTTTTAATTTCTTATAATTTTCAACTGTTGTAGCAGCTATATTTACGTTTACACGACGGATCGCACCGTTTTTGTGTTTGATACTGTAAATTGTTTTAATGCTCTCTAATACATATTCAATTGGAATATTCACAGGATCTTCCCCTGTTTCAAGAGCCAGTCTCTTATGCCCCATATCCTGAAGAGCGATAACTTCTTTCTTGATCTCTTCCTGAGTTAATTTCTTTCTGCGGATATGTTTATTCTTATAATGATAAGGACAGTAAGTACATCCGTTGACACAATAGTTTGCAAGATATAATGGAGCAAACATAACGATACGATTTCCATAGAATTCTTCCTTGATCTTGATCGCAAGATCAAAAACTTTCTGGATCAGTTCTTTATCTTCACATGCAAGAAGTACGGAAGCTTCTCTGTGGGAAATACCTTTTAATTTCTTTGCTTTTTCAATGATAGACAGGATCAGTTCCTTATTGTCTTTGTTGGCATCTGCATAAGCAAGTGTATCTTTGATCTCCTGGTCATCAATAAATTCTTCTGCGATACCGGATTCTGGTCTGTACATGGTTTTCTCCTTCTCCTAAATTAGTTAATACGTAATATTTTTATTGCATAGGAGATTTTATCGATATTTTCTATGCAATAAAAAAGCATATTCGGAAATGAATATGCCAGATAGTCGAATAAAAAAGTACGTAAGATCCCCAAGGGAACAGGTACTTTGTAAGCTCAATCTTGGCATCAGGAAATCCTTGGCTTCAGAATGAATATGCACTTATATATTCATTATAAATAAATGAGACAAAAAGTCAATGAAAGAAAAAAAGGGAACGATTAAGATTGTGTTTCTAAGCGTTTCATTGTATACTTTTGGTAATAGGGAAATAGCAATACTACGGGAGAAATAATAGGATATGGAAACACTGCAAGTTAACAGAAAACAAATAGAGAAACTGTCAATAGTTTTAAATAATTCTCGGATTAAGATATTTGAATATCTTGTGGATGAAGATACACTTGTAGTTTATAATAATAAATTTCATATCGAGAAAACGATAGCTGGATACATGGACTATATAGACAACAAAAGCAAGATTCATCCAGAAGACCGAGAAAAGATAAAGCAGATTTATAAGGAAGCAAAAGAAGCAACGGTAGAGATCCGTGAGTTTGGGGAGAATGGTGATATTAAACATTCGGTACTCGAGTTTACGAAGATCGTGAATGAAGATGGAAAGCTGACCTTGATAGGAAGTACAAGGGATATCACAGAACAAAGAAAACAAGAGAAGAAGCTCAAAGAAAGAGCGAGAAAAGACTCTTTGACAGGGCTTTATAATCAGGTATATGGGAAAAAATGTATCAATAAATATCTGAATCGGAAGAAGCCTTTTGATTCGTGTGGAATGATCGTATTAGACGTGGATTGTTTTAAGTTGGTGAATGACAATTATGGCCATTTATTTGGAGATAAAGTTCTAGCCCGTTTGGCGATGCTGTTGAAAGAAGTATTTAGAGATAACGATAGTATTTTAATGAGAGCTGGCGGGGATGAATTCGTTATTTTTGTAAAAGATATCTTGAACATTGAGTTGGTTAGGAAGAATGTGGAGCTGATGCAGAAGATCAGGGATCTTCAATTCGGGAAGACAGGTTGTACGATCACATGTAGTGCAGGATGCTGTTATCTTCCAGAGAATGTATCAGGTTATACCTATGACCAACTGTTTGAGAATGCGGACATTGCCTTATATAAAGCAAAAGAGCGAGGAAAGAACTGTTATGTTTACTGTGACAGCCTGCAGCATTTTTCATCCATGATCGCTGAACAAGAGAAACAGGAAGAGATGTTGGAAGCAAGATATTTTCAGAATGATATTGTTGCTACAGCTTTTGAAATCTTCGAGAAAACCAACAATTTTGAGGTGGCGATATATTTATTACTGAAAGTGATCGGAGTTCGTCTGGAACTTGATCGTATCACGATCGTGCAGACAGATATCAAGGATCGAGAGATATATTCTGATTATCAATGGAACAGAGAAGGAATTCCGAAGGTTTTAGAGACTGCCAGACATTTTGATAAAGAGGATTTCCTCACAGTATTTAATGATTTTGATGAGAATGGGGTGCTTGTTTTACAGCATGATCATATGGAACGATATTCCGAATCAGCAACGAAGATCCTGATACAGGGAGAGGCAAAGACGGTTGTATGTGTTGCAATGTATTGTGAAGGACGCTATACGGGAGCAATCACATATGTTGTGTGTAAGGAGAAGAGAAGCTGGTCAAACGAGATGTTGAAGCAGTTATCCGAAGTAACGAAGATCATCTCCGCACATTTTGCCAAGAATCAGGTGATGAATCATGTCTATCAGGGAGCAATCACACGAATGGAGCATGATACGCTGACAGGTTTGATCTCATTTGGAAGATTTCATGAGGAAGTGGAACGTATCATTCTTGCAAATAAGACAAGTGATTACATGATGATATATACGGATTTTGAAAATTTCAAATACTTTAATTATAAGTATGGGTATACTCTAGGAGATCAGGTATTAAAGGATTTTTGCAGTTTCGTTATTGGAAAAACAGAAGAAAAACATAATCTGTACTTTACAAGAGTTGTATCGGATCAGTTTTTAATGTTTCGTACAGCCAATCACGAGAAGGATGAATATCAAGAGATCATTGAAGAAATAGAAAAGATCAATGAAGAGTTTATGCAGCGGCAGAAGGAGAAGTTTCCAAAATCCAACATAATATTGAGAACAGGAATCTATTATGTGACACCAGAATGCAGGAGTACTTCCTATGCGATCGATGCGGCAAACTATGCGAGACAGAAAGTGAAGGATGGAGAAAAAGGCAACGTAAGATTTTACGATGATGAGATGCAGAAACAACGTGAGTTGGAAAATGAGATCGTCAATGATATGAAGGAAGCGATGGAACAAAAACAGTTCAAAGTATATTTTCAGCCCAAATATTCCATAAAAAGTCATGAGATCACAGGTGCGGAAGCATTGGTGCGCTGGGAGAGAGACAATGGAACTGTTTTAAGTCCCAATGCATTTATTCCAGTTTATGAAAATAATGGAAAGATCATAGAACTTGACTTCTATGTTTTTGAGACAGTTGTAGAATTCATTGCAGAGAATCTAAAAGCAGGAAGAGAACAGGTGCCGATATCGATCAATGCATCTAGTCTCCATGCATCTGATCCGCAGACAATCAACACTTATATAAATATTTTGAAGAAATACAATGTTGATTCAACAATGGTTGAGATCGAACTTACCGAGACAGCGGTTGTGTCAGAATATGAAAGTGTCAGAAAATTATTTGACTCTTTCCAGTTGCATGGGATTAAGACGGCGATGGATGATTTTGGAAGCGGATATTCTGTTCTGAATACGATCGTTGATATCCCACTCGATGTGATCAAGATCGATCGAGGATTTATTACCAGCTGCTTAGAAACAGACCGTGGAATCTATTTCCTGAAACATTTGATCGATATGATTCGGAATCTAGGATATCAGATAATCTGTGAAGGTGTAGAAACAGATGAGCAGATTGAAATATTAAGACAGATCGGCTGCGATGAGATTCAGGGATATTGGTATTCGAAGCCATTGAAGATGGAAGACTACAAAGAACTTCTCCAGACGGAAAAAATTTCCAAGGGGGGGGCAAAACACCCAAATAGGCAAAAAATCCTAAGATATACTTTAGGCAATGAAAATTTGAAAGAGAGGAAAATACAATGAGTGGCAGAAAGAGCCAAGAATTAGAAGGAATTACGTTATTAGGAAACCAGAAAACAAAATACCCAGATGATTATGCACCGGAGGTGTTAGAAACATTTGAGAATAAACATCCAGAGAATGATTATTTTGTCAAATTTAATGCACCAGAATTCACAAGTCTATGTCCGATCACAGGACAGCCGGATTTTGCAACGATCTACATTTCTTATGTGCCAGGAGAGCGCATGGTAGAAAGTAAATCATTAAAATTGTATTTATACAGCTTCCGAAATCATGGAGATTTTCACGAAGACTGCATGAATATCATTATGAAAGATCTGATCAAACTGATGGATCCAAAATACATTGAAGTATGGGGTAAATTCACTCCAAGAGGAGGAATCTCCATTGATCCATACTGCAACTACGGAAGACCAGGAACAAAATGGGAAGATGTTGCATGGAACAGACTTTCAAACCATGATCTTTATCCAGAGAAGGTGGATAATAGATAAGTGATCACATACGAAAAGGAGGAAAAAGTATGGGAAAGAATTTGAAAAAAGTAATATTTAGTGTTTTACTGCTGGCAGCGGTGATCGTTGTATCGCCTAAGGATGCAAAGGCAGCAGGAAAGGTATGGATGGCTGGATTTAATGATAACAGCATTACGATTCAGTGGACTCCACAGAATTCGAATGTATATAGAGTGGACGGCTATTATCTTGAGGAAATTGGAACTCAGAAAATCATTTGGCAGGGTTCTGCAGATACAACGCAGGTAACAGTTCAGGCAACGAAGGGATATTCAGGATATATAAGACTGGGATACAGTTATACATATCTTGCTACAGGAAAAACATATAACGGTTCAGTTGACAGTGTTTATGTTAACACAACACCTGCTGATGTAGCGAAGAATAATTTTGGGATCACAGCAGCATACGCTAATATTAAGAAAGTAGCATTTGCAGTTAATAAACCTGAGACGGCAACAGGAGTACAGCTGGAAGTATATAATGCAAAGAATAAAAGAGTACTGTCTAAGACATCGACATCTATGGGTTATGAGTCTATGAATGTGTCAAAAGATATGGCGTATAAATATCGTGCAAGATACTACTATACAAACAGAAGTAATAATCAGACATACTATGGAAGATGGAGTAACTATCGCTATTTTGCAATGCCATCTATTTCAGGAAAGACAACAAACAAGAAGAAAGGCATCAAAGTAGTTCTGAAAAAGGGAAGAGGGATTAAGCAGTATACAGTTTCCATATCAAAGAAGTCAAAATCTGGATTTAAAAAAGTAAAAACAGTCAAAGTTTCTAAAAAGAAGAGCTACTCTTTCCAGATCACAAAAAACGGAAAGAAAAAATTAAAAAAAGGAACATATTATGTTCAGGTGGCTCCAAAAGTTAAATTTGGAAACAAAACATATTCCAGTGACGTATCAACTGTAGCAAGTGCATATGTATACAAATAAGGAGATGTAATATGGTTAAAAACTTTTTAAAGAGAACGTTATGTATAGCGTTGTCATTTGCAATGATGACAGGGACTGTAATGGTAGGAGCAAAAACAAAAACAGAAAGTATTCACAGCAAACTTCCTGCGATCACAGCATCACAAAGAGTAAGAGCAAAACAGGCAAAAGCATCTGCAGCGGCAGTGCAGTTAAATGCAACGAATGTTTACACGATGTCTGATTTTGATACGCTGTCAAATAAATGGCAGGCAAATCAGGAAATGATGTTGTATCAAGGATATAGTGATGCAAATGAATATGTGAAAGTTGGAACAGTTCGTGTAGGAATTGATGGAACGGTTGTTATCCCATATGCAACAAATGTCGCAGGAGTAGATGGTGGACGTTTAAAACTGTGTTATGATGGGAATCCGGCTATGACACTTTCACAGACGAATAATGGAAAAGTGATCTGGGCTGGTGCAGTCAAAGCAGGAACATATGCATTATACCTTGAAACAGCATGTGAGAATGCAAATACACCAGTGGTTGCAGCATTTGGAGCAGCAGTGATATCAAGCCAGAATAACAGAACTTTTGGCGGGAATAATGTAATTGCTAGTGCAAGTACTGGAGCAGCTACATATCAGCAGTTTAAAGTATCCAAAAGAGGAGTTGCAGCGATCGCAGTATATAAAGAAAATGCAGCGGGAAATGTTTCTAGTGTTACATATTCTGTTCAGAAATTAAGTGGAAATACATGGAAAACTGTAGCAACTGGATTAGCTGGCGAAGCAAAAAATAACTATGTAGTAACAACAGGACTTGTTGCAGGGACTTATCGTGTCGTTGCAAATGCAGCATCTGGAGAAATCCTTTATTTTATCAATGTAAATCAAAAGGCATCTGACAGTTATGGAACATCTAAGAAAAAAGCAAAAGAGATCAAGCGTAAGAAATCCAAGAAGCAGGTATTCTTGTCTAATGAAAGTACAAGTAAAACACACTGGTATAAGATCAAAGTTAAGAAGACTGGAATGACATATATCGATATCACAGGACTTGGAAATAGAAGCAAGATTTCTGTAACAGTCACAGGAGCAGCAAGATTAAAAAATAAAACAATATCAAAAGGTTTCCGTATCTATGGAAAGGCAAAAAAAGGAACTTACTATATTAAAATCAAAAAAGGATCCAAAGGTACAAGTGGATATCAGGTAAAATACACTAAATAATAATTCCTTCATATTTGTTTATACTTTCTTTAGAAATGTTTAGAAACAGAATATTGAATGAAGAGAGGATCCTGATATAATAAAGACATAGTTTTTCATATATATTTTTAATCCTCTCTTTTTGAAAATAAGTACCGTATCAGCCGAGATGTTGATGCGGTATTATTTCGTTTTATATGTAAAGAAACAAGATTGTATTGTAAAAAAAACGAAAAATCTATTGACGGACCCACATATGGATGATATGATAAACACGCTAGACTTTAGCGTTGGAAGAAGGTCTTTTTTTTATGCCTTATTTTAATTAAACAACAAACAAAATGGAGGTGGAAGTTGTGCGCACAAGAGTAACATTAGAATGTACAGAATGTAAACAGCGTAATTACAACATGACAAAGGATAAGAAAACACATCCTGAACGCATGGAAACAAAGAAATACTGCAAATTCTGTAAAACTCACACATTACACAAAGAAACAAAATAATTTCCGGTAATTCCCTTTGAGAGAAAAGGAAGTGAAAACATGGAGAAAACTAACAAAGCAAAGAAACCAAGTTGGTTCAAAGAGTTAAAAGCTGAATTTAACAGAATTATCTGGCCAACGAAAGAAAGAATTGCAAAAGAAACAGCAGTTGTAGTGATCTGTGCTATTATTATCGGAGTCATTGTTGCAGTTCTTGATGTTGGAATCCAGTATGGAATTCAGGCATTGGTTGGATAGAAGTAAGGAGATTTTATGGCAGAGGCAAATTGGTATGTTGTTCACACCTACTCAGGTTATGAGAATAAAGTAAAAGTGGATATTGAGAAAACCATCGAGAACCGTAAGCTTCAGGATGAGATCTTGGAAGTCCGCGTACCACTTGAAGACGTGGTAGAGATGAGAAACGGTGTGAAGAAACAAGTTTCAAGAAAAATGTTCCCAGGTTATGTTCTGATCCATATGATCATGAACGACGACACATGGTATGTGGTTCGTAACACAAGAGGTGTTACAGGATTCGTAGGACCTGGATCAAAACCAGTACCGCTGACTCCTGCAGAGATGAAACCATTAGGAATCCAGATTGGAGGAGAACAGCAAGAAACACCAGCAAGAGAGAAGATTGAACTTGATATCGAAGTTGGTGATATGATCGTTGTGACTTCCGGTGCTTGGGAAGGAACAACAAGTGCGGTTACTGCAATCAATGAAAGCAAACAGACAGTAACTATTGAAGTCGAGATGTTCGGAAGAGCAACTTCAGTAGAAATTGATTTCTTAGATATTAAGAAAGCGTAACGAAGAATAAGAATAGAGAATCTTATTTGAAACAAAGTGGGAGGGCTATCCCGTAATTACCACAATAATCAGGAGGTTAACGATTATGGCAAAGAAAGTAGAAGGTTATATCAAACTTCAGATTCCAGCAGGAAAGGCAACACCAGCACCACCCGTTGGACCAGCACTTGGACAGCACGGAGTAAACATTGTACAGTTTACAAAAGAATTTAACGCAAGAACAGCTGATCAGGGAGACATGATCATCCCTGTAGTAATCACTGTATATCAGGATAGAAGCTTCAGCTTCATCACAAAGACTCCACCAGCAGCAGTTTTATTAAAGAAAGCTTGCAAAATCCAGTCTGGATCAGGAGAACCTAACAGAACTAAAGTAGCTACTATTTCTAAAGCAGATCTTCAGCAGATCGCTGAAACAAAGATGAAAGACTTAAACGCAGCTTCTATCGAAGCAGCAATGAGCATGATCGCCGGTACTGCAAGAAGTATGGGAATCACAGTAGAAGAGTAGTCACAAATTTGAAACGAAAGTGGGAGGGTGAACTCCCGATATTACCACAGGAGGTATTTTAGAATGAAAAAAGGTAAGAGATACGCAGAGCTTACAAAATTAGTGGACAGAACAAACAATTATGATCCACAGGAAGCAGTTGCTTTAGTAAAAAAATTAGCAAACGCTAAATTTGACGAAACAATCGAAGCACATATCCGTCTTGGTGTAGATGGACGTCAGGCAGACCAGCAGATCCGTGGAGCAGTTGTACTTCCACACGGAACTGGTAAAGAAGTTAAAGTTCTTGTATTCGCTAAAGATGCAAAAGCTGAAGAAGCGAAAGCAGCAGGAGCAGAATTCGTAGGAGCAGAAGAATTAATTCCTAAGATCCAGAAAGAAAACTGGTATGACTTCGACGTAGTAGTAGCTACTCCAGACATGATGGGTGTAGTAGGTCGTTTAGGACGTGACTTAGGACCTAAAGGTTTAATGCCTAACCCTAAAGCCGGAACTGTAACAATGGACGTTGCGAATGCCATTAAAGAAATCAAAGCAGGTAAGATCGAATATAGATTAGATAAATCCAACATCATTCATGTACCAGTTGGAAAAGCTTCTTTCACAGAAGAACAGTTAGCGGACAACTTCCAGACGTTAATCGATGCAATCGTAAAAGCAAAACCTGCAGCAGCAAAAGGTCAGTATTTTAGAAACGTAACAATTACTTCTACAATGGGACCTGGAGTGAAAATTGATACAACAAAATTTGCTTAATATTTAACTTTAAGCGGGGTCAGTCTCATGTAGTCTGACCCCAGATTTATGCAAAATCCTATGTTGCCATATGGGAATTGCATAAAAATAAAAACATTTCAAAAAAAGTAAAAAAACATTTGACATATATATAAATGTCGTGTATTATATGTAAAGTATTACTGCCGAAGACAGCAGGTGCCGCAAGGCGCAACGTAGAACAACCTGCCGAGGAGAGTATTAGTGAATATGCTAATTAACACTCTATGTCTGTGCGGATATAGAGTTTTCTTTTTATATGTGCGGTGGTACACAAAATAAATCAAGGAGGTGCACCATTTCAATGGCAAAAGTTGAGTTAAAACAACCAGTAGTAAACGAAATTAAAGAATTACTTACAGATGCTCAGTCAGCAGTATTAGTTTCTTACCGCGGAATCACTGTAGAACAGGATACAGCAATGCGTAAAGAATTAAGAGAAGCTGATGTAGAATACAAAGTATATAAGAATACAATGATTCGTTTTGCAATCCAGGGAACAGAATTTGAAGCATTAGCTGATGATTTAAAAGGACCTACAGCAATCGCTGTTTCTAAAACAGATGCTACAGCTCCTGCAAGAATCCTTGCAAAACACGCTAAGAACATCGAAGTATTAGAAATGAAATCTGGTGTTGTAGAAGGAACATTCTATGACAAAGATGGTATCCAGGTTATCGCAAGCATCCCATCAAGAGACGAATTACTTGCGAAATTCCTTGGAAGCATTCAGTCCCCAATTACAAACTTTGCTCGTGTTATTAAGCAGATCGCTGAAAAAGACGGAGAAGGGGCTGCAGCTGAGTAAGATCAGTTATCAGTAAATTTAAAATATTAGGAGGAAATTATAATGACAACTCAGGAAATTATTGAAGTTATCAAAGGTTTATCAGTATTAGAATTAAACGATTTAGTAAAAGCTTGTGAAGAAGAATTTGGAGTATCTGCAGCAGCAGGTGTTGTAGTAGCAGCAGCTGGAGCTGAAGGTGGAGCAGAAGAAAAAGACGAATTCGACGTAGAATTAACAGAAGTTGGTGGAGCTAAAGTTAAAGTCATCAAAGCTGTTCGTGAAGTAACAGGATTAGGATTAAAAGAAGCTAAAGAATTAGTTGATGGAGCTCCTAAAGTAATTAAAGAAGGTGCATCTAAAGCAGAAGCTGAAGACATCAAAGCTAAATTAGAAGAACAGGGAGCTAAAGTAACTCTTAAATAATTAAGAGATTTACTCCAGTAGATTTTCTATAAAGTATATGAAACTGTCACATTGGTGGAAACTAGTGTGGCAGTTTTTTTACTTTATATGGATCATAAGAAACTTCGATGGAATCCTCTATGAAATAAAATATTTCTAAGCTTTTATAATCGTATATTTGATGATAGAATAGGAGAGTAAAATCATACGAAAGGAGTATTCGACAATTATGAAATTAGTAATTATTGAACCACTAGGTGTGGAAGAAGAGAAATTGATGGAAATCGCACATAAGGCATTGCCAGATTCTGTCGAGATCGTATCTTACCAGACCAAAGTAACTGACACAGAAAGCCTGATCGAACGTGGAAAGGATGCGGACATTATTATGGTTGCAAACCTGCCATTGAATGCTGAAGTCATCAAAGGCTGCAAAAACCTTAAGATGTTGGCGGTAGCATTTACAGGGATCGATCATATTGCTATGGCTGCATGCAAAGAACAGGGGATTACAGTATGCAACTGTGCAGGCTATTCAAATGCTGCAGTTTCAGATCTTGTCTTTGGACTTTTGATCTCACTGTATCGAAATATCATTTCCTGCGATCAGGTAGTCCGAGAAGAAGGAACCAAGGATGGTCTGGTTGGCTTTGAACTGGAAGGAAAGAAATTCGGTGTGATCGGAACCGGAGCGATCGGAACCAGAGTTGCGAAGATCGCCCAGGCATTTGGATGTGAAGTTTACGCATATTCAAGGACAGTAAAAGATCTTCCAGGAATTCAATTTGTGGGGTTAGAAGAACTTTTATATAGTTGTGATATCATTTCATTGCATGTACCTTTAAATGAATCAACAAAAGGTTTGATCGGTAAAGATGAAATCGCATTGATGAAACCAGATGCAGTTTTGATCAACACGGCAAGAGGTCCGGTTGTTGATAGTGAAGCATTAGCTGAAGCACTCAATAACGGTAAGATTGCAGGAGCAGCCGTTGATGTCTTTGAGAATGAACCGCCGGTATCAAAAGATCATCCACTCTTACATGCAAAGAATCTGATCGCGACACCACACGTTGCATTTGCAACAAAAGAAGCATTGGTAAAACGTGCGATTATTGATTTTGATAATGTGAAATGTTGGATGGAAGGAAAACCAGTCAATGTAATGAATTAAATTTTATAAATAGTCGAATATACATTAAGAGAAACAAGATAAATGGGGAGAAATAAAGTGAAAAAAGTGATGAAAAAGCTGTGCGTATGTACGCTTTCAGCTGTTATAGGAATGTTATCGATTCAGATCATGCCCGTATCAGCAGCAAGTAAGACTGGCATGGGAAAGATAACGAATAAGATAAACAAAGCAGGATATAATTTATGGGGCGGATACGATTCACCGGAAGAAGCAGCAACATATGACATTGATTTCTATGATTCTGGCATCAATGCAGGTGTTGCTGTTGGCGGAAATATTTCATTAAAATATAACGATTCTTATGATTATGGAGATAATCTGAAATATAACTGGCAGATCGTCAATGGAAATGATCATATTGCGATGGAGGTATCAGCAGATCAGAAGACTGCAAGGATTACAGGAAGATCCATAGGAGATGCAACAGTCCGATTAAATATCATAACAGATGAAGGAACAGAATATCAAAGTATTGAAACAAAAGAAATGCATATCCAGATTTCCAATCCGAGATTAAAGAATAACAAACTTGCAACGGTTCTTTATAACGAAGGGAAAGTTGAATTAGAAGGCAACTCGGCGAATGGACAAGAACGCATTATCTATCGAGCAGATAATAACCATAATTTTTATGTATCGGATGATGGGACATTTTACGGATATGCAAAACAAACCAGAAAGATATACGTATATGTAGATGGAATTTGTCTGGAAGCAACTGTAAAGTGCACAGATCCACAATATAGAGCCAGTTGTATTCTGAAAAAGGGACAAAAAGTATCTTACAAAGTATCAGGAGCCAGCGGATATACACCAGTTACATATAAAGTTGGAAATACAAAATATGCATCTGTATCATCAAATGGATTAACAAAAGGAAAAAAATACGGAAGGACAACCTTAACGATCAGTGCTGATAATGCGAGTGTATCTTTTAATATTTATATATTAAAATCCAAAGTATACAAAGGAGTCAGTAAAGCTCAAGCGATCTGTAAGACAAAACCAAGATACAGTCAGGCAAAACGAATGCGGAAAGGTTATGTAGACTGCAGTTCTTTTGTGTGGAAATCTTATAAACCATATGGTGTGAATTTTGGAAGTAAGAGCTATGCACCAACAGCTGCAGATATTGCTAAATGGTGTGGAAAAAAGAAGAAATTATTAAAACTTTCTACATATAACGGAAAATCAGACAGATTACTTCCGGGAGATCTAATTTTTTACCGTAAACGAAGTGGAAGGAATGGAAGATATAAAAATATCGACCATATCGCCATGTATGTTGGAAATGACACGATCGTACATGCAGATGGAAGCAGTGTGTCTTACAGCTATCCATGGTACCGTAAAGTTGCAGCGATCGCCAGACCAGTAAAATAAAAGAAAAATATAAAGATAAAGAAGTACGAAAGGCAGATAACAAGGATACAAAATTCTTGCTATCTGTCTTTTAGGATGGTACAATATTGATGTAACTGAAATGGGAGCTTAAAAGGTGATACCTTAGCTGAGAGGAAACAAGAGTTTCGACCATGGACCTGATACGGATAATGCCGTCGTAGGGATTTGGATGCTATGAATACAAGACGAACTGTAAAGCAGCATCACAGGCTTTTTAAAGTTTGTCTTTTTTTATCTCAACAAGACAGAATGATGATAAAATAAACAAAACCGAATAAGAGTCTCCCAAAATCTTATATTTTGGAGGTTTTCAATCATGAAGTACACAACACAGATGAACGCAGCAAGACAGGGAATTGTAACGAAAGAGATGGAAGCAGTTGCTGCCTATGAAGGAATTGACGTGAAAGACCTTATGGCAGAAGTTGCGGCTGGAACTATTGTCATCCCTGCAAACAAGAACCACAAGTGTTTAAAGCCATTTGGAATCGGGAATTCTTTGAAGACAAAGATCAATGTAAACCTTGGAACATCCAGAGACTGTCTAAACTTAGATGTTGAGATGGAGAAAGTTAATAAAGCCGTAGAGATGGGTGCAGAAGCTATCATGGATCTTTCTTCTTTTGGACATACTCATGTATTTCGTAAGAAACTTGTCGATGAATGCCCAGCAATCCTTGGTACCGTACCTATTTACGATGCGATTGTTTATTACAATAAAGCATTAAAGGATATCACATCTCGTGAATGGATCGATGTTTTTAAGATGCATGCAGAAGATGGTGTAGATTTTATGACGATCCATTGTGGGATCAACCGAAACACAGCGGAACGTTTTAAGGCAATGAAACGTAAGATGAACATTGTGTCTCGTGGTGGTTCTCTGATCTTTGCATGGATGGAAGCAACAGGCAATGAGAATCCATTCTTCGAATACTATGATGAAATCCTTGATATCTGTAACGAATATGATGTAACGCTAAGCCTTGGCGATGCATGTCGTCCAGGATGCCTTGCTGATGCAAGTGACATTTCACAGATCGAAGAATTAGTAACATTAGGAGAATTAACAGCACGTGCATGGAAGAAGGATGTACAGGTTATGATCGAAGGACCTGGACATATGCCAATGGATCAGATTCAGGCGAATATGAAGATCCAGCAGACGATCTGTCATGGAGCACCATTTTATGTTCTTGGACCTCTGGTAACAGATATTGCACCTGGATATGACCATATCACATCTGCAATTGGTGGAGCAATCGCTGCAGCTTCTGGAGCAAGCTTCTTATGTTATGTAACACCAGCAGAACATCTGCGTCTTCCAAATGTCGATGATGTGAAAGAAGGAATCATGGCTTCCAAGATCGCAGCACATGCAGCAGATATTGCCAAGGGTGTAAAAGGCGCTATGGATTGGGATAACCAGATGGCAGCTGCGAGACAGAAACTTGACTGGGAGAAACAGTTCGAACTTGCTCTTGATCCTGAAAAGGCAAGAAGATACCGTGCAGAATCAACACCAGAGAGAGAAGATACATGTACAATGTGTGGAAAGATGTGTTCTGTACGTAATATGAATGCCGTCCTTGCCGGAGAAGATGTGGACGTCATCTAAATAGAATTCAGCATCCAGGCTGGGAATCCTGCCATGCAGGATTCATATCTAAGATCTCCGGCAGAGCCAGATACATATCCTTACGTATCTGAATATATATGAAAGAAGGTACTTAATATTATGAGTAATGAAAGAAGTGGATTCTCGAGCCGTTTAGGGTTCGTTCTTGCAACGGCTGGGTCTGCCGTAGGTCTTGGAAACATCTGGAGATTTCCATATCTTGCAGCCAAGTATGGCGGAGGAACATTTTTATTAACTTATCTGATCCTTACATTAACATTTGGATTTTCACTGATGATCACAGAAGTTGCCCTTGGAAGAAAGGCAGGAACCAGTGCGATCCGTGCATTTGGACACTTTAGCAAGAAGCATACATTTATCGGATATCTTACAACGATCATTCCGTTTATTATCTTCCCGTACTACTGTGTTATCGGTGGATGGGTTACAAAATATGCACTGGTATCGCTTCAGGGAGGGATTCATAATGCCGCCTCTGATACATTCTTTACAGGGTTTATCAGCAAATCAGCAGAACCTATGATCTGTGTTCTTGTTTTCCTGATCGCTACAACAGTGGTTGTTGCAGGAGGAGTCAAAGGCGGAGTAGAACGTGTCAGCACGATCATGATGCCAGTTTTGATCGTCTTGTTGATCGGAGTTTCTTTATTCTGTATCACAAGACCAGGGGCGATGGCTGGAGTTGCATATTATTTAAAACCAAGTTTAAAAGGATTTGGTCCGACAACGATCTTAGCTGCACTTGGACAGTTATTTTATTCGATGTCCCTTGCTATGGGTATTATGATCACATTCGGATCATATATGCCAAAGAAAGCTGACCTTGAGAAATCAGTCACACAGGTTGAGATTTTTGATACAGGGGTTGCTTTCCTTGCAGGACTTATGATCGTACCAGCTGTGTTTGTATTCTCAAACGGAGATTCATCCATGCTTGCAAAAGGTCCGTCTTTGATGTTTGTGATGCTTCCAAAAGTATTTAACAGTATGGCTTTTTCAAGTGTTATTGCAGCAGTATTCTTTATTTTAGTGTTACTTGCAGCACTTACCTCTTCCATTTCGCTGCTTGAAACACTCGTAGCAGTTCTGATGGATAAGTTCCATATGAAACGAGGAACTGCATGTATTACAATGTTTATCATTGCTCTGTTACTAGCAGTTCCATCATCTTTAGGATTTGGAGCATGGAGCAATATTACGATTTTAGGATTTGACTTCCTTGATTTCTTTGATTTCATCAGTAACAGTGTATTAATGCCGATCGCAGCATTCTTAACATGTTTATTTGTCGGTTATATCATCAAGCCAAAAGTAATTGTTGATGAAGTTGAAAGCTCTGGGGAATTTAAGAGAAAATCACTATTCCTTATTATGGTTAAGTATATTGCACCAATCTGTATTGTTGCAATCTTAGTGTTCTCAGTACTTGAAGGATTAGGATTTATTACAGTTTAATACAGAAGATATAGAAACGCACAGATGACTACTTAACATTTTGTGCGTTTCTGTTTTATTAGGAGGAAAGTATGATTACAGCAGTGATTTTTGATATGGACGGTGTGATCGCTGATTCAGAATATTTTAATGTCAAAGCAAAGCATCTCATCTTAAAACGAGCAGGTATTGAAGTTGACTGGCATTACCATGATAAGTTTTTGGGTACGACGCATGAATATATGTGGGCAGAGATGAAGAAAGAATTTGAGAGTCTTGATAAAGAAGTTCCATATTATATAGATCAGTGGGTCGAAACCAGAAAAGAGTTGATCGACCAAGAAGGACTAAAGCCGATGCCTGGGGTTGTTGATCTGATCCGTACATTAAAGGAAAAAGGATTTCATCTGGCAGTTGCATCGTCTTCATTGAAAGAAGATATCATGACAAATATGAATACGTTTGGAATTACAGACTGCTTTGAAGCATTTATAAGCGGTTCCGAATGTGAAAACGGAAAGCCAGATCCAGAAATCTTTCAAAAGGCGGCTGAGGCAATTGGACAGAAGGCGGCAAACTGTATCGTGGTCGAAGATTCCGAAGCAGGAGTAAAGGCAGCCAAATCTGCCAAAATGAAATGCATTGGATATGCACCAGAAGGAGCGATCAAACAAGATCTCCATCAGGCAGATACAGTGGTGAAGGAATTTTCAGATAAACTTATAGAATATATTATGGAAAATAAGTAAATAAAAAATAGACAGCGTTCTTATGAAAAAGAGCGCTGTCTATTTTTTTATAAAAACTTTCTCGTAAAAAGAGAAGATAGGACACAATATTCATTCATGCAATATAAACATCTGGACGACGTTCTGTCAACATTGTGTAATAGTCATGCTTCATTTGTTTTGCTATATCATAATCCAGAGATGCATGGATAATTCCATCTTTTTCATCATTGATCGATGCGAGAATCCTTCCTAATGGATCAAGACTTCTAGCAGTTTCTGGAAAGAATGCGTCATAACAGATAAACAAGCCGATACGACCGATCTTTGTATCAAATACTTTAAATTGATCGCCAGGTGTAAAATAATTTTTCTCGGAATCAAATAAATGAACTTTGCGATAAGTTCCAAGAAGAACACCAGTGTCATCAAGGAAAAACTGAGAATTATAAAGGATATCTTCTTCTTTTTTCAGCCATTCCATAGACGATATGAACATGAAATTCCTTAGCTAAAGCATTCATCTTTTTTATGGATGTAGAGTCAATCATGGCAGTTTCAGCCAAATCTTTAAAATTTTCACCACATTGATAACCAGTAACAGCAAGCTCAGGGAAAACGATGAGTTGAGTATCTGGATGAGATTCCATAGCTTTGCGAAGAAGCGTTTCCATATGAGAAAGATTTTCCTCTTTCTGATTCATTTTTGGATAAGTTTGTATACAAACAACATTACATTTCATAATTTTTTCTCGGTCCTTTCTGAATGCTTTGTGATATATGCTCGTTTGGAACCTTGAACCAGCTAAACAATTCTCGAATTGCAAATACACTGATTACTGCAATTCCAACGGCAAACCATACATAGACAATTAGAATAAATAATTTAAATGCTGTAAAACTGATCATAAGAACCTCCTATTCTTTAGAAGCATGGACCAGATGATCTGGTTGATATGCTTTTAATTGTTCAAAATCAAAATGTTCTTTCTCGAATAGAGAGGCGATCATGATAACAACGATCGGAACACAAAGAGAAAATACATTACCTACAAAATAGTTAATATTATCATCAGGAATCATAAAGTAAGCAATGAGTCCACAGATCATACCGATAAAGATAGATGCAACGGCAACTCTTGAGGATACTTTATCCCAGATCAATCCAGCAATAAATGCAGCACATGGGGCGGCAAAAAGTAGTTTGTTGTGTTTTAAAGTGATTCCCACGTTAAGATTTCCTTTCTTAATAAATGCAAAAGGCGCTATAAACATATATCTGTTTACAACGCCTTTGTTTATGACTAGTGTAATATACAAAATCTTTTTATTACAAGGTAAGAGTGAAAAGAAGTGAAGAATTTAATGAAAAAGGCAGATGAGAAACATTTTCAGGTGCTTTTTTCATGTATTTAAAAATAGTTATTGACATGATAAATTCTATGTGGTAATATAAGAAAATGTCTTAATGTGGGTTTGTCTGCCCACACTCTATGTAAAATTAAGAATAAGATTGTAAGAAAGATATAGTAAGATAGAGGGTTTCTTACAGTTGATGTAGTATATAAACCAGGTTTAGATCAAGAGGTGAAAAACGTCCATGGAAAAGAACAGAATACAGCCAATAAAATCAGGTACAGGGATGCGAATCAGCTATGCCAGACAGGATGACGTCCTTGAAGTACCAAATCTGATCGAAATTCAAAAGGATTCCTATGATTGGTTTTTAAGAGAAGGATTAGCAGAGGTATTTGAAGATATCTCCCCAATCGAAGATTACAGCGATCAGTTAAGCTTGGAATTTGTTGACTATCAATTATGTAAAGATGACGTCAAATATTCAATTGAAGAATGTAAAGAAAGAGATGCAACATACGCTGCACCTTTAAAAGTGAAAGTAAGACTTCATAATAAAGAGACTGATGAAATCAAGCAGCATGAGATTTTTATGGGCGATCTTCCTTTAATGACAGCAACAGGAACATTTATCATCAACGGAGCTGAACGTGTTATCGTCAGTCAGTTAGTGCGTTCCCCTGGAATTTATTATGGAATTGCTCATGACAAGATTGGTAAAGAGTTATACTCTTCCACAGTTATTCCAAACCGTGGTGCTTGGCTTGAATATGAAACAGATTCCAATGATGTATTCAATGTACGTGTAGACCGTACAAGAAAAGTGCCTATCACAGTTTTGATCCGTGCATTAGGTATCGGAACAAACGCAGAGATCAAAGAATTATTTGGTGAAGAACCAAAGATCCTTGCAAGTATTGAAAAAGACCCATCTGATAACTATGAAGATGGTCTGTTAGAATTATATAAGAAGATCCGTCCGGGAGAACCATTATCTGTAGATAGTGCGGAAAGCTTGATCAACAGCATGTTCTTCGATCCAAGAAGATATGATCTTGCGAAAGTTGGACGTTACAAATTCAATAAAAAATTAGCATTAAGAAATCGTATCAGTGGATTTATCTTAGCAGAAGATGTTTTAGATCCAACAACTGGAGAAGTATTAGCAGAAGCTGGAACGAATGTGGACATGGAACTTGCAGATAAGATTCAGAACGCAGCCGTAGCAAGTGTTATGATCCAGACAGAAGAAGGTGCTACAAAAATACTTTCCAACATGGAAGTAAATCTTGCTGAATATGTAGATTTCAATCCAGAAGAGATTGGTGTTCATGAAGATGTTTTCTATCCTGTATTAGAGAAGATCTTAGAAGAAGGATATGAAGGAGAAGAATTAAAAGAAGCTCTGAAGAAGAATATTCATGAATTGATTCCAAAACATATTACAAAAGAAGATATCTTAGCATCCATCAACTACAATATCCATTTAGAGTATGGAATTGGACATGATGATGATATCGACCACTTAGGAAACCGTCGTATCCGTGCTGTAGGTGAACTGCTTCAGAACCAGTATCGTATCGGTCTTTCAAGATTAGAAAGAGTTGTTCGTGAAAGAATGACAACTCAGGATATTGAATCTATCTCACCACAGTCATTGATCAATATCAAACCAGTAACAGCAGCAGTGAAAGAGTTCTTTGGAAGTTCTCAGTTATCTCAGTTCATGGACCACAACAACCCACTGTCTGAGTTAACACATAAGAGACGTTTATCTGCATTAGGACCAGGTGGTCTGTCTCGTGACCGTGCCGGATTCGAAGTCCGTGACGTACATTACACACATTACGGAAGAATGTGTCCGATCGAGACACCTGAAGGACCTAACATCGGTCTGATCAACTCTCTTGCTACTTATGCGAGAATTAACGAGTATGGATTTATCGAAGCTCCATATCGTGTACTGGATAAATCAGATCCTGAGAATCCAGTTGTTACAGACAAAGTTGTTTATTTAACAGCTGATGAAGAAGATAATTATGTAGTAGCACAGGCGAACGAACCTGTTGACGAAGATGGACATTTCGTAAATACTCATGTATCTGGACGTTTCCGTGAGGATACATCAGAATTTGATAAAGTAAACCTTGACTTAATGGACGTATCTCCAAAGATGGTATTCTCAGTAGCTACATCCATGATTCCTTTCCTGGAGAACGATGATGCCAACCGTGCGCTGATGGGATCCAACATGCAGCGTCAGGCAGTACCACTTCTTTCTACAGAAGCTCCTGTTGTTGGAACAGGTATGGAATCCAAGGCTGCATATGACTCTGGAGTCTGCATCACAGCAAGAAATGGCGGAGTCGTAGAAAGATCTACAAGTACAAAGATCGTAGTTCGTAATGATGACGGTCAGAGAGATGAGTACAATGTTATCAAGTTTGCACGAAGCAACCAGGGTAACTGTATGAATCAGCGTCCGATCGTATTTGTAGGAGACAGAGTAGAAAAGGGAGACATCTTAGCAGACGGTGCTTCAACAAGCAACGGAGAGATGGCTCTTGGTAAGAACCCATTGATCGGTTTCATGACATGGGAAGGATATAACTACGAGGATGCGGTACTGTTAAGTGAGCGTCTGGTACAGGATGATGTTTACACATCTGTTCATATCGAAGAATATGAAGCAGAAGCCAGAGATACTAAGCTTGGTCAGGAAGAGATCACAAGAGATCTTGCAGGATTAAGTGAAGATGTCTTAAAAGACTTAGATGATAACGGTATCATCCGTATCGGTGCAGAAGTACGTGCCGGTGACATCCTGGTAGGAAAAGTTACTCCTAAGGGAGAAACAGAATTAACAGCTGAAGAGAGACTGTTACGTGCGATCTTCGGTGAGAAAGCAAGAGAAGTCCGTGATACATCTTTAAGAGTGCCACATGGTGCTTACGGAGTTGTTATGGATACGAAGATCTTCACAAGAGAGAATGGAGACGAACTTCCTCCTGGAGTAAACAAGAGCGTTCGTGTATACATTGCTCAGAAGAGAAAGATTTCTGTAGGAGATAAGATGGCTGGTCGACATGGTAACAAGGGTGTAATTTCCCGTATTCTGCCAGTAGAAGATATGCCATACTTACCAAACGGACGTCCATTAGATATCGTACTGAACCCATTAGGTGTGCCTTCACGTATGAATATCGGACAGGTGTTAGAGATCCATCTGTCCTTAGCAGCAAAAGTTCTTGGATTTAATGTTGCTACACCAGTATTCAATGGTGCAGACGAGAACGATATCGCAGATACATTAAGAATGGCAAATGACTATGCCAATACATCATGGGAAGAATTTGACGCGAAATGGCGTGATAAAGTTAACGATGATGTAATGGATTACTTATATGAAAACAGAGACCATAGAAAAGAATGGCAGGGTGTACCAATTGATACAACTGGTAAAGTAAGATTAAGAGACGGTCGTACAGGAGAAGAATTTGACAGCCCTGTAACAATCGGATTCATGCATTACCTGAAACTGCATCATCTGGTAGATGACAAGATCCATGCACGTTCTACTGGTCCTTACTCATTAGTAACTCAGCAGCCACTGGGTGGTAAAGCTCAGTTCGGTGGACAGCGTTTCGGAGAGATGGAGGTATGGGCACTAGAAGCTTATGGTGCAGCATACACACTTCAGGAGATCCTGACATTCAAGTCCGATGATGTTGTAGGTCGTGTGAAAGCATACGAAGCGATCATCAAAGGTGATAACATCCCTGAACCAGGTGTTCCAGAATCTTTCAAAGTATTATTAAAAGAATTCCAGTCACTGGCATTAGATGTTAAAATTCTTGACGAGAACGCTGAAGAAGTTGAATTAAGAGAAGATGTTGATGGTGGAGATGCAAATCAGGATCTTGCACCAATGATCGAAGGAGACGGTGTCTTCAACAATTATGAAGAAAGCGAATCTGAACTCGGTGCTTTAGGATATAAACACGGAGACTTATCAGAAGGTGAAGATAACACAATCATGTAGATTGGCGAGCAATTTAGGAAGGAGCAGCCTTAAATGATGGAATCAAGCAATGAATATCAAAGCAATAAAATTTCATTTGATGCAATTAAGATCGGGTTGGCTTCCCCAGAAAAGATCCGTGAGTGGTCTAGAGGAGAAGTAAAGAAACCTGAGACGATTAACTATCGAACATTAAAACCTGAAAAAGACGGGCTTTTCTGTGAGAAGATCTTCGGGCCTACAAAGGACTGGGAGTGTCACTGCGGAAAGTACAAAAAAGTTCGCTATAAAGGTGTTGTCTGCGACCGATGCGGTGTTGAAGTGACAAAAGCAAGTGTCCGTCGTGAAAGAATGGGACATATCGAATTAGCAGCTCCAGTATCTCATATCTGGTATTTTAAAGGAATTCCTAGCCGTATGGGTCTGATTCTTGATATTTCACCAAGAACACTGGAAAAGGTTTTATATTTCGCATGCTATATCGTTTTAGATGCTGGAGATACAGATCTTGCATATAAACAGGTATTAACTGAAAAAGAATATAGAGAAGCGTATGAAAAATACGGAGATACATTCCGCGTAGGAATGGGTGCTGAAGCAGTGAAAGAACTGCTTCAGGCCATTGATCTTGAGGCAGAAGCAAAATCCTTACAGGATGAATTCAAAACTGCTACAGGTCAGAAGAGAGCCAGAATCGTTAAGAGACTGGAAGTTGTAGAGGCATTTTTAAACTCAGACAACAAACCAGAATGGATGATCCTGGATGCAGTTCCAGTTATTCCACCAGATATCCGTCCAATGGTGCAGTTAGATGGTGGACGTTTTGCCACATCTGACTTAAATGACCTTTACAGACGTATCATTAACAGAAATAACCGTCTGAAGAGATTATTAGAGCTTGGAGCTCCAGATATCATCGTAAGAAACGAAAAGAGAATGTTACAGGAAGCAGTTGATGCCCTGATCGATAATGGTAGACGTGGACGTCCAGTCACAGGACCAGGAAACCGTGCATTAAAATCATTATCAGATATGTTAAAAGGTAAACAGGGACGTTTCCGTCAGAACCTGTTAGGAAAACGTGTAGACTATTCTGGACGTTCCGTTATCGTAGTAGGACCAGACTTAAAGATTTATCAGTGTGGTCTTCCAAAAGAAATGGCGATCGAATTATTCAAGCCATTCGTTATGAAAGAATTAGTAGAGCGTAAATTAGCTCACAACATTAAATCAGCTAAGAAAATGGTTGAAAAACTTCAGCCAGAAGTATGGGATGTCTTAGAAGACGTCATTAAAGAACATCCTGTTATGTTAAACCGTGCACCGACACTGCATAGACTGGGAATTCAGGCATTCGAGCCTATCCTGGTAGAGGGTAAAGCGATTCGTCTGCACCCATTGGTATGTACAGCGTATAATGCCGACTTCGACGGTGACCAGATGGCTGTCCATCTTCCATTATCTGTGGAAGCACAGGCAGAGTGTAGATTCCTTCTGTTATCACCAAACAACCTGTTAAAACCATCTGATGGTGGTCCAGTAGCTGTTCCTTCTCAGGATATGGTACTTGGTATCTACTATCTGACATTAGAGAAAGATGGAGACAAAGGTGAAGGTAAATACTTCAAATCTGAGAACGAAGCATACTTAGCTTATGAAAATAAGGTAATCACACTTCATTCTAAGATCAAAGTAAGACGTACAGGTGTGGACAAAGATGGAAATCCTATTTCCCAGATCGTAGATTGTACACTTGGACGTATTCTGTTTAATGAGATCATCTTACAGGATTTAGGATTTGTAGACAGAAGCAAACCAGAAAATGCCTTAGCATATGAGATTGATTTCCATGTAGGAAAGAAACAGTTAAAACAGATCCTTGACAGATGTATCAATATTCATGGAGCAACAAAGACTGCAGAAGTCTTAGATGATATTAAAGCAATCGGATACAAATTCTCTACAAGAGGAGCTTTAACAGTATCCATTTCTGATATGACAGTGCCACCTGAGAAACCTCAGATCTTAGGAGATGCACAGAAACAGGTAGAATTTATCACAGAACAGTATAAACGTGGTCTGATGACTGAAGAAGAGCGTTATAAAGCTGTTGTTAAGACATGGTTCGATGCCGATGACGTTTTAACAGATAAACTGATCAGCGGATTAGACCGATTAAACAACATCTTCATGATGGCCGATTCCGGAGCCCGTGGTTCTAACCAGCAGATCAAACAGTTAGCAGGTATGCGTGGACTGATGGCCGATACATCAGGACGTACAATTGAATTACCAATCAAGTCTAACTTCCGTGAAGGTCTTGACGTACTGGAATACTTTATTTCAGCACATGGTGCTCGTAAAGGTCTGTCTGATACAGCCCTTCGTACAGCCGATTCAGGATACTTAACACGTCGTCTGGTAGACGTATCACAGGATCTGATCATTCGTGAACAGGACTGCTGTGAAGGTACAGGAGAAGAAATTCCAGGAATGTATGTAGAAGCATTCATGGATGGACAGGAAGTTATCGAAAGCTTAGAAGAACGTATCACAGGAAGATACGCAGCAGAAGAGCTTGTGAATAAAGAAACTGGAGAAGTCATTGTAAAAGCAAACCACATGATCACACCAAAACGTGCGAAAGCCGTTTGTGATGCAGGATATACATCTGTTAAGATCCGTACGATGTTAACATGTAAATCCGGAGTTGGAGCTTGTGCGAAGTGTTATGGATCTAACATGGCAACAGGTCAGGCCGTACAGGTTGGAGAAGCTGTCGGAATCATCGCAGCACAGTCAATCGGTGAGCCAGGTACACAGCTTACAATGAGAACATTCCATGCCGGTGGAGTAGCCGGTGATGATATCACACAGGGTCTTCCTCGTGTCGAAGAGTTATTTGAAGCACGTAAACCAAAAGGACTTGCGATCATCGCAGAATTTGGTGGAGAAGTGCAGTTAAAAGATACAAAGAAGAAACGTGAAGTTATCATCACAAACAGAGAAACTGGCGATGTGAAGACATATCTGATCCCTTACGGATCTCGTCTGAAAGTACAGGAAGGACAGATCCTTGAAGCCGGAGATGAACTTACAGAAGGTTCTATCAACCCTCACGATTTATTAAGAATCAAGGGAATCCGTGCAGTACAGGATTACATGATCCGCGAAGTACAGAGAGTATACCGTTTACAGGGTGTAGATATCAACGACAAGCACGTTGAGGTTATCGTACGTCAGATGCTTAAGAAAGTACGTATCGAAGACGGTGGAGACACAGGATACTTACCAGGAGCAATGGTTGATGTATTAGAACTTGAGAAGAGAAACAAAGAGATGGAAGAACAGGGTCTTCAGACTGCAATAGCAGATCAGATCATGCTTGGTATCACAAAAGCATCTCTGGCAACAGATTCCTTCTTATCAGCAGCTTCCTTCCAGGAGACAACAAAAGTTCTTACAGATGCAGCAATCAAAGGAAAAGTCGATCCATTAGTAGGATTAAAAGAAAACGTAATCCTTGGTAAATTGATCCCAGCTGGAACAGGTATGAGACGTTACAGAGATGTCAAGATCAGCACAGATGAAAATGATTTCACGATCGGAGATGAAATCGATTTCGAGGATGAAGAATTTGATATCGAAGAATAATTTGAATTTGTAGTTGGCCAACTGTAGGCTTTGAGTATATGATAAAAAATAAATAAAAAACCACAAACGCAGCGGTGGAATTTTTGCTCATATTTTGAACAAATCGCTTATCCGCCCAATTTCCTACGATAACTCGCTCTGAAGTTTATCTAAGACAAGAGTCTCTGAAGCTCAGACAATCGTCCAATTGGGCTGCGAATTTATTCAAAATATGGCAAAATTCCAATGCTGCGTTTGTGGTTTTTTATTTATTTTTTATCATATACCAGAAGACTATAGTGTGGACAATTACAGTATTTGGTGCATACGTAAAATATTTTATCTTCATTTATCGATACCCAGAGCGAAAGCGCGTCGCAGACAGATAACCATTTTTATAATATTCCACCAACTTCAGTCTATCAAACTATAATCTGTTTATTGTATGTAAAATCCTTAAGAAACCTGAAAAAACTATTTAATTGACAAAGTAAACAGATATTGATATAATAAAATCAACAAATAAAAGATAAGTTTTAAAAGAAAGGAGAATCGCCCAAGTTGCTCCATAAGGCTAACGGAAAGGCTTTTAAAACCGGCAGCTGATGGATCAGAAGTATTAAGATGATTGGGAATCATGAGACTGACTCAACAGGATATTATGATCTCGGGAGAGAACATAAGAGTCCTAGAAGCGGATAGAACGGTAAAGGAGTCAACCTCATAAAAATAATACGAAGAATAGAGAGAATGAACAAGATCTTAAGATAAGATCAGAAGATGATCAAAGAAAAAGAATCCAAACAAGAAAGATTCCAAGAGACGAGGAATCAAAACAAGAAAGATTCAGATAAGAGATCAACAAACATTCGATCAGCTGACCGGTGGAGCATTTAAAAAATTTGTAACTGGTAACTAAAGCAAAGTGTAACCCGTTAACAAAATAATTCGGAACTTATTAACTGAATATTTTCTCAAGAATAAGAGATTGATTTTTATATATTAAGAAAATGGCGTAAAGAAGCCATATAACAAAGAAATCGAAACATTGAGATCAAGAAAAGAAATCAGAATAGAAGCTGTCAGGGTCGATATCAGAGATGTGACGAGAAAGCATTTCTGAAGACAGTGGGATAAGAAAAGATTTCGAATAAGATCCATAGAATGAAATTTCCAAAAAGATAAAAATATATAGAAATTAATAAAAATCTTGGGAAAAGGTCTTGACAAAGGCATGCAGGCATTTTATAATAGCCTAGCATGCCTTTTTGGGGAGCAAAACCAAGAAGTGCATGTATAGTCACAAGGTGAATTTAAGTAACCACAGTAGAAAACATGTATGGAGGTGAAATCAATGCCAACTTTTAACCAATTAGTTAGAAAAGGGAGAAAAACATCTGTAAAGAAATCTACAGCACCAGCACTTCAGAAAGGATTTAACTCTTTAAAGAAGAAAGCTACAGACACAAGCTCACCACAGAAGAGAGGTGTATGTACAGCTGTTAAAACTGCAACTCCTAAAAAGCCTAACTCTGCTTTACGTAAGATCGCCAGAGTTCGTCTTTCTAACGGAATCGAAGTAACAAGTTATATCCCAGGTGAAGGACATAACTTACAGGAACATAGTGTTGTTCTGATTCGTGGTGGTCGTGTTAAGGACTTACCAGGTACTCGTTACCATATCGTTAGAGGTACACTTGATACAGCAGGTGTAGCTAACAGAATGCAGGCTCGTTCCAAATATGGAGCTAAAAGACCTAAGAAAAAATAAAACAAAACTAAATTGGTACAAAGCAGCGTAATTAAACGCTACCTTGTATAGTTGTGCCGGAACTTTATTGTTTCCTACAAAGGTTACAGGAGATATAAAAGTCCTGCACGAACATGCAATAACTAAGTATGAGTACCGATGAATTAATGATTATTAAGGAGGGAAGAACCGTGCCACGTAAAGGACATATTGCGAAAAGAGACGTATTAGCAGATCCTATTTACAACAATAAGGTTGTGACAAAATTAATCAACAACATTATGTTAGATGGTAAAAAAGGAGTTGCTCAGAAAATCGTATACGGAGCATTTGCCCGTATCGAAGAAGAAGCTGGAAAACCAGCTTTAGAAGTATTCGAAGAAGCTATGAACAACATCATGCCAGTTCTTGAAGTAAAAGCTAGACGTATCGGTGGAGCAACATATCAGGTGCCTATCGACGTTAGACCAGATAGAAGACAGGCATTAGCGCTTCGTTGGATCACAACTTTCTCACGTAAAAGAGGAGAAAGAACAATGGAAGAACGTCTTGCAAAAGAACTTCTTGACGCTTCCAACAATACAGGAGCATCTGTAAAGAAAAAAGAAGATATGCACAAGATGGCAGAAGCAAACAAAGCATTCGCACATTACAGATTCTAATTTCAAGAATCTGTTCTGGCGCTTTGCCAGATATGCTTCTATGTTAAAACTTATAGGAGGAAAAAATCTTGGCTGGAAGAGAATATCCATTAGAGAGAACCAGAAATATCGGAATCATGGCTCATATTGATGCTGGTAAAACAACAACAACAGAGCGTATCCTTTATTACACTGGTGTAAACTATAAAATCGGTGATACTCATGATGGTACTGCTACTATGGACTGGATGGAGCAGGAACAGGAAAGAGGTATCACAATCACTTCTGCGGCTACAACATGTCATTGGACACTGCAGGATCATTGCAAGCCTAAAAAAGGTGCTTTAGAGCATCGTATCAATATCATTGATACTCCAGGGCACGTTGACTTCACAGTTGAAGTAGAACGTTCTCTGCGTGTACTTGATGGTGCAGTAGCAGTCTTCTGTGCAAAAGGTGGAGTAGAGCCTCAGTCTGAAAACGTATGGAGACAGGCTGATACTTATAACGTACCTAGAATGGCATTCATCAATAAGATGGATATCTTAGGTGCTAACTTCTACGGAGCAGTTGATCAGATGAAAGATCGTCTGGGAGCTAACGTAGCAGTACTTCAGTTACCTATCGGTAAAGAAGACGACTTCAAAGGAATCATCGACTTATTCGAGATGGAAGCCTACATCTACAATGATGAAAAAGGTGAAGACATCTCTATCGTTGAAATCCCAGAAGATATGAAAGAAGAAGCAGAACTTTATCACACAGAATTGATTGAAAAGATCTGTGAATTAGACGACGATCTGATGATGCAGTATCTTGAAGGTGAAGAACCAAGTGTTGATGATTTAAAAGCTGCATTAAGAAAAGGAACATGCGAATGTAAAGCAGTTCCAGTATGCTGTGGTACAGCATATAGAAATAAAGGTGTTCAGAAATTACTGGATGCTATTATCGAATTTATGCCAGCTCCAACAGACATCCCAGCTATCAAAGGTGTCGATGAAGATGGTAACGAAGTTGAAAGACATTCATCTGATGATGAACCATTCTCAGCTTTAGCATTTAAGATCATGACAGACCCATTCGTGGGTAAACTTGCATTCTTCCGTGTTTACTCTGGAACATGCAAATCAGGATCTTACGTATTAAATGCAACAAAGAACAAAAAAGAGCGTGTTGGACGTATCTTACAGATGCATGCTAACAAGCGTGAAGAATTAGATATCGTATATTCAGGAGATATCGCAGCTGCAGTAGGTTTCAAATCTACAACAACTGGTGATACAATCTGTGATGAACAGCATCCTGTAATTCTGGAATCCATGGAATTCCCAGAACCAGTTATCGACGTAGCGATCGAACCTAAAACTAAAGGTGATCAGGGTAAAATGGCTGAAGCACTTGCTAAGCTTGCTGAAGAAGATCCTACATTCAGAGCTCATACAGATCATGAAACAGGACAGACAATCATTTCCGGAATGGGTGAACTTCATCTGGAAATCATCGTTGACCGTCTGCTTCGTGAATTCAAAGTAGAAGCTAACGTTGGTGCTCCTCAGGTAGCATACAAAGAAACATTTACAAAAGCCGTTGACGTTGACAGCAAATATGCTAAACAGTCTGGTGGTCGTGGTCAGTATGGTCACTGTAAAGTTCACTTTGAGCCAATGGATGCCAATGGAGAAGAACTGTTCAAATTCGAATCTACAGTTGTTGGTGGATCTATTCCTAAAGAATATATCCCAGCAGTTGGAGAAGGTATCGAAGAAGCAGCTCAGTCTGGTATCTTAGGAGGATTCCCAGTACTTGGTGTTAAAGCTACAGTATATGATGGATCTTACCATGATGTCGATTCTAGTGAAATGGCCTTCCACATTGCCGGATCTATGGCATTTAAAGAGGCTATGCAGAAAGCCGGAGCTATCCTGCTTGAGCCAATCATGAGAGTCGAAGTTACAATGCCTGAAGAATACATGGGAGACGTTATCGGTGATATCAACTCTCGTCGTGGACGTATCGAAGGTATGGATGATATCGCAAGCGGTAAGATGGTTCGTGCATTCGTTCCATTATCTGAAATGTTCGGATATTCTACAGACTTACGTTCTAGAACTCAGGGACGTGGTAACTACTCTATGTTCTTTGAAAAATACGAACCAGTACCAAAGAACGTACAGGAAAAAGTACTTGCTGATAAGTAAGAAAATTAATATATAAATATTTCGGGGCTATTTTGTCAAAATAGTCTTGAAATATTTGTTTAAATGAAATATAATCAAATTTAGGACGGCCCTTTGCTGGGCAACTATATTGAAGTTTGAAACATTATTGTAATTGCCCATAGGGCGAATAAGGAGGACAATTAAAATGGCAAAAGAAAAGTTTGAGAGAACTAAACCTCATTGCAACATTGGTACTATTGGACACGTTGACCATGGTAAAACAACTTTAACAGCAGCAATCACTAAAGTTTTAGCTGAAAGAGTAGAAGGAAACACAGCTGAGAACTTTGAAGATATCGATAAAGCTCCAGAAGAAAGAGAACGTGGTATCACAATCTCTACAGCTCATGTTGAGTATGAAACAGAAAAACGTCACTACGCTCACGTTGACTGCCCAGGCCATGCCGATTATGTAAAGAACATGATCACTGGTGCAGCTCAGATGGACGGAGCTATCTTAGTAGTAGCTGCTACTGATGGTGTAATGGCTCAGACAAAAGAACATATCCTGTTATCTCGTCAGGTAGGTGTTCCTTACATCGTAGTATTCATGAACAAATGTGATATGGTAGACGATGAAGAATTATTAGAATTAGTAGAAATGGAAATTCGTGAATTATTAAATGAATACGAATTCCCAGGAGACGACATTCCTATCATCCAGGGATCTGCTTTAAAAGCTATCGAAGATCCAGCTGGACCATGGGGAGATAAGATCATGGAATTAATGGATGCTGTTGACAGCTACATTCCAGATCCACAGCGTGATACAGACAAACCTTTCTTAATGCCAGTCGAAGACGTATTCTCTATCACAGGACGTGGTACAGTAGCAACTGGTAGAGTAGAAAGTGGTGTTCTTCACGTATCTGACGAAGTTGAAATCGTTGGTATCAAAGAAGAAACAAGAAAAGTTGTTGTAACTGGTGTAGAAATGTTCCGTAAACTGTTAGACGAAGCTCAGGCTGGAGATAACATTGGTGCATTATTACGTGGTGTTCAGAGAGACGAAATCGAAAGAGGACAGGTTCTTTGCCAGCCAGGTTCAATCACATGCCATACAAAATTCACAGCTCAGGTATACGTTTTAACAAAAGATGAAGGTGGACGTCATACTCCATTCTTTAACAACTATCGTCCACAGTTCTACTTCAGAACAACAGACGTTACAGGTGTTATCGAATTACCAGAAGGAACAGAAATGTGCATGCCTGGTGACAACGTAGAAATGACTATCGAATTAATTCACCCAATCGCTATGGCTCAGGGATTATCTTTCGCTATCCGTGAAGGTGGACGTACAGTAGGATCAGGAAGAGTTGCTACAATCATCGAGTAATTCTTACTTCTACGATTGAATTTAGGATAATATTTATGAGACTCAGAAAGTTTAGGCTTTCTGGGTCTTTTTTGTTGTGAGCAAATATAAAACAAGCTATAATAAAAGAGACACATTGGTCGTAAGGCAAAATTAATAGGAGGATCCGAATGAATCAAACATTAAAGCTGCCAGTTGGAATTGAGAATTTTGAAGATATTCGCAAGCTAGGATTTTATTATATAGATAAGACAAAATTAATTGAACAGCTCTTACAAAATTGGGGAAAAGTAAATCTGTTTACACGACCACGTCGTTTTGGAAAGACACTCAATATGAGTATGTTACGTACTTTTTTTGAAATTGGTATGGATAAATCACTTTTTGAAGGCCTATATATTTCTAAAAATAAAGAATTATGTGATGAATATATGGGTAAGTATCCAGTAATCTTTCTGTCATTGAAGGGAATCGATGGATTAACTTTTGAAGAAGCGATTATTCGGATTACAACGATTATTAAAAATGAAGCACGAAGACACCATTATCTAAAAAATAGTGATAAATTAATAGAAGAAGAGATTAAGCAATTTCAGAGCCTTTTAGATGGAAAAGCTGATGATATAACAGATAGTATCAGACTATTATCAGAACTTTTGTGCAAACATTATGGGAAGAAGACGATTATTCTTATTGATGAATATGATGTTCCTCTAGATAAAGCTTTTCAGAAAGGCTATTATGATGAAATGGTTGAACTCATGAGAGGTCTTTTGGGGCAAGTACTAAAAACAAATGATTTTCTACAATTTGCAGTTTTGACAGGATGTCTTAGAATTTCGAAAGAAAGCATTTTCACCGGACTTAATAATTTTGAAGTTTTATCTATTCTCAATGTTCAGTATGATGAATGTTTTGGATTTACCGATACAGAAGTGAAAAAGATTCTTAGCGATTATAATTTATCAGATCATTACCTTCAGATTAGGGAGTGGTATGATGGTTATCGTTTCGGAAATACAGATATCTATTGCCCATGGGATGTGATTCGTTATTGTAAAAGTCTATGTGCAGATCCCGATGCATTACCAGAAGATTTTTGGTCTAATTCTAGCGGAAATGAAATTGTTCGCAGATTTATAGATAAGGCAGATATTCAGACAAAGAATGAGATTGAGCGTTTGATCAGTGGAGAGTGTATTGAAAAGGAAATTGCAGAGGAGCTTACCTATAATGAGTTGGATAAGAGTATAGAAAATTTGTGGAGTGTGCTTTTTACAACAGGATATCTAACACAACAGGGACGAACTCAAAATGGTAAATATCTTTTGTCGATACCAAATACAGAGATAAGAAATCTATTTACAAAAAAGATCAAAGAATGGTTTAGTGATGTTTCAAAAAATGATGGAAAAACACTAGAAATATTTTGTAATGCGTTTATAGAGAAAAAACCAGAAAAAATTGAACAGCTTTTTGGAGATTATCTATGGAATACGATCAGTATAAGAGATACAGCAATCGCAAAAGAGAAGAAAGAAAATTTTTATCACGGAATTTTACTCGGTCTTCTTGGATATAAGTCAAGCTGGCTGATAAAGTCAAATGCAGAATCAGGAATCGGATACAGTGATATTCTGATAGAGGCCCCGGAGAATCGAACGGGAATCGTCATTGAATTAAAGTATGCCGAAGATGGAAATATGGATGCAGCGTGCAAGCAGGCTTTAAAACAGATTGAAGATAAAGACTATATTGCTAAATTGAAGCAAGATGGAATGCGAAATTTCATTAAATATGGTGTTGCTTGTTATAAGAAAGACTGTAAAGTCATGATTTATGAAGAATAAAAACAACTGATAATGGGAGATATAAATATGGGGAAAGAAACATTTGAAGGAAAGAAAACTCATTGCACGATAGGAATAATTGGATATCGAGGTCATGGAAAAACGACTTTAACAGATGCAATCAAAAAAACTCTTACAACAAGAGAAGAGAGAAATATAAGCTTGACATCTAGCATTGAATATGGAGCTATCCTAGTAGTATCTGCAATAGATGGAATCATGTCACAAACAGCAGAACAGATTATGATTGCTCATCATATGGGAATGCAACATATCGTAGTATTTATGAATAAATGTGATATGGTAGATGATATGGAAATGCTGGAATTGGTAGAAATGGGGATTCGTGACCAGCTATATCAGTGCGGATTTGTTGGATCTGATATTCCGTTTATCTATGGATCTGCTTTAAAAGCCCTTGAAGATCCAGATGGAGAATGGGGAGATAAGATCATGGAATTGATGGATGCGGTGGATAAATACATTCCAGATTCACAGCCTGAAATGGATCAAGCTTCCTCTATACATACAAAGTTTACAGCAGAAGTATACATGTTAGATATCAATGAAGGTGGACGAGACACAGGATACTTTGATGGTGACCGTCTGCAGTTTTATTTCAAAACGACAGATGTAACAGGAGAGATTCAATTGCCAATAGAAATAGATATGGCTATGCCAGGGGAAACACTGGATATAACAATTGAATTAATTCAACCAATTAAGATAACAGAAGAAGAACCTTTTATCATTCGTAATGATGAATGTACGGTTGGATTGGGAAGAATTTCTACAATCATCGAGTAATTCTTACTTCTACGATTGAATATGATAATTTTCAAAGACTCAGAAAGTTTAGGCTTTCTGGGTTTTTTTTCTATGTTATACTAAAGCTATCAATTGTAAGAAGGGAGAAACGTATGAAGAAAAGTAAAAATTTAAAAAGAATAGGGGCTGTGATGCTTTCGTTGGTATTAGCAGTATCAACAGTATTTACAACAACTGCTGTTTCTGAAAAGAAGGTTTCTGCACAAGCAGAGATAAAAAATAAGAAACAGCTGCAAAGATAGGCATTAGCTACAAAGTTATTATCAGATGGAGAAAAATACTTTGATCAAACTAAAGCTGATAATAAGATAAGTGATAAAACAGCGGCAATTTATACAGCAATAGAGTATATCTGGAATGAAGATGGGGATACAGTATCTGTGAATGTTTTTTGCGACAGTGTAAAGAATTATTTTGCAGGATGTGATGACTTTAATGCAGAAAAATTAGCTGCAATTGGTGAGAATAATTACTTTGAATATAAGAGTGGTGATTCAAAGGTAACACTTAAAACCATGCAGGCAGCTGGAGGAACACAGGAATGTACCTATATCGGTGAGAAAGAACATACTGACGGTTCAAAAACAATGTATGGTGTATGGACAGATCCAGATCCAGCACCAGGAGATCCAGAAACACCATATTATGTAGCCTTAGATATTGCAGAAAACGGACAGATGACAGCATATCGAAAATTAAAAGATGGTAGTCAATTGAATGTGGATATCTATAAATTCAATGAGAATGGCGATTATGTAGTGTCTTATACAACTGAAAGTGGAAAAGCATTTATACCAGATGAAGAAGAAGCAGATTTTTCTTACAATATTCAAATCATAGATAAAGAAAAAAGCGAAACACCAATTCAGTTTGAAGATAGAACTCTTGAAGATAATAGTTTCAATCTGAATTTGGAAAGTGAAGATACAAGCATTGTAGATATAGATTATCATAGAATTATAGCAAAAGATAAAAAGGGAACAACTAATATTAAATATAACATCAGATCTGCAGAGAGCGGTAATGTAATTTATAGTGGATCAATTCCATCCACCGTATATTCTATTTCTATTGATGAAGAAAATTATTATGGAATTTATTTATTACCAGGAGAAAGTAGACAGGTAACAGCAAATATTGAAGGTTATAATGGACCAGTTTCATATCAGTGGACATCAGCAGAATGTAAGATTGACAATCAGCTAGGAAAAACTTGTAAAATCACAGCTCCATCAAAAGAAGGAAATCCAACGATTGTTGTTCAGGCATTTACTGGTGATGGAGAGTGGATTGGCGTAAAAGAGGAAGAAATCAAAGTTGCAGATTGTAAATTATCATTTAGCTACAGAAAATTTTTTGGTGATCATTCAGAACCAGCATCAGGAGATACTCTGAAAGTAGGAGAAGCTTATTGGTTTTCACTGGATGGTGCAAGTTTTGCATGGGATTATGGAAATGGAAATAGAAACGATTCAAAGAGACAGACTTTCTATACTATGGACTTTGAGTTAAATGGAAAGCATTTGATAGCAACAGATACAGAGGAAAATCTTAGTAATGATGAACTGAGTCTTTCAATCGGAGCAGGTGGAGGATTCCCAAATCGCATTATCAAACCAAAGAAAGCTGGAACATTAACGATCACAGGAACAATTTATCGAAATGGAAAATTCTTCCGTGATGTTAAAAAGTCATATAAAGTAGAAGGTAATACACCATCTCCAACACCAGTAGAAGGTAACACACCATCTCCAGCACCAGTAAATAAACCAACAAAACCAGCCAAAGTAACAGTCAAAACAACAAAACTAAAAAGTGCAAAAAATGCCAAAGGCAAAAAAATAGTTGTAAAATGGAAAAAGAACACAGCTGGAAACGGATACCAGATCCAGTATTCCACAAGCAAGAAATTTGCCAAAGGAAACAAAACAAAGACGATCAGCAAGAACAAAACGACAAGCTACACAATTAAGAAGCTGAAAAAGAAAAAGACATACTATGTACGTATCCGTACCTACAAGAAGGTTTCTGGAAAGACATACTACTCTGGATGGAGCAGTGTAAAAAAAGTTAAGATCAAAAAATAAATATCAGATCAAATAAAAATAGTGTCAAGATCAATAAAAATCTTGGCACTATTTTACGTTAGAAAAATCTATCGTATTTTGCAATCAATCAATTTTTAATATAAGGAACCATCACTTCCAGAATCTCAAGCACATGATCTCTCTGTGATGGATTAAGTTCAGCTGCAATTTCCATCAATTGATTATTGTGATGAGCCGGGGTATCAACATCAAATATTCTTTGCCCATCACCAAATAAAAGATAATCAGCAGATACATCCAATGCAGTAGTAAGAGAAGCAAAACTATGAATAGACATGGCTTTGCGTCCAGCTTCGATTTCATAGATATAATGCTGACTGACACCAGCTTTTTCAGCAAGCATTTCCTGTGTCAGATCTTGCCCTTTTCGGGTAAGTTTGATGCGTTTTCCTAATTCTTTTAAATCGATTTTCATAAAATACCTCCATAAAAAATAGTATTACCAGGAGTTATGAAAAACCACTATCCAACAGTGACAGTGACAACTATAAATATTGCTGATAGCAACATTGAATGTTATGATAGATAGGAAAATGAGAAAAAACGAGAAAGAAGGAGTCATGCAGAGAGAAAACGAGCGTATTATCTATCATTTGATGCATTTTAATAAGAAGGATAAGGAGTGGAGTGAGAGACCATATTTACTCTTGGAAGATATGGCAATTGTTTTTGATATTCTTGATCTGGATGATCGATCCATACAAAGAATCGATCATAAAAAGGCAAACAAAGAACAATGGTCGGATCAGTTTTTATGGGAGAGTGCAAAGAAGAATACAAAACAGCTTCTGCCTGCTAAATTTGAGCCTGTATATAAAGATTTCCGAGGACATACCGAAAACAGACCGGTATTTATGGTGTCAAACAAAATACAGAGATATGGAGCAGCTGTTATTTGTTATGAATATTTTCTGGATGATATTTCTAGAAAATATAACAAGAGTTTGTATCTCCTGCCAACCAGTATTCATGAAATGTTATTACTGTTTGATGACGGAGAAGATCAGGAAGAGGATCTATTGCACATATTAGAGAAGTCTGATCAGCAATTAAGCAAAGAAGAATTTCTGTCAGAAAATATCTATTATTATGATAAATATATGGGAGAGTTGATCAGCTTATTTTAGTGTTGAAGTTTTGATACGAATAACGTATGATAAAGAAAACTGACCAAACAAAGAAAGGGGTAGAGCTCATGATACCAGGGATCGTAATCGGAGTGATCGTGTTTATCATCGTGATATGGCTGATCAGTTCATACAATGGATTTGTAACATTAAGAAACAAGACAGAAGAGGCATTTTCAGCAATCGATGTGTCATTAAAGAAGCGTTATGACTTGATTCCAAACTATGTAGAAACCGTCAAAGGTTATGCGAAACACGAATCAGAGACATTAGAGAAAGTCGTAGCCGCAAGAAATCAGGCGATGACAGCAACGAATATCGATGATAAGATCAAACAGGAAAATGTACTGTCAGGAGCACTGAAATCTTTATTTGCAGTGTCTGAAAGCTATCCAGAATTAAAAGCTAATGAGAACTTTAATAAATTGCAGGATCAGCTTCAGAGATTAGAAGAAGAGATCGCAGGTTCCAGAAGATATTATAATGGAGTTGTAAACCGCTATAATACCAAGACAGAATTATTCCCAGGCAATATCATCGCAGGAATTTTTGGATTTAAGAGAAAACCATTATTTGAAGTTTCGAATGAATCTGAGCGTGAGAATGTACAAGTAAAATTCTAAGGAACGGACAGGGGGAAAGCACTATGAGAAAGTGGATCACCTGTACCATAATGGCAGTCATGATGGCTGCCATGATTTTTATGGGGACAGGAAACAATGTGTTTGCAAATGATGAAGTCACTTATGATTCTAATATGCAAACAAAGAAATTTGATGTAGATGTCAGAGTCGGAGAAGATGGAAGTTATACAGTAACAGAGAATATCAAAGTCAAGTTTGTCAATCCGAGGCATGGAATTTATCGTTATATCCCATACAAAGGGAAGGTGATAACAAGCGATAAAAATGGAGATCAGAAAAAACTACTTTATTATGCGGATTTTACACTGTTATCAAATGACAGTAAGACAGATGTAGATGAAGATTCTGACGGTAATAGTCAGGTATTGAGGTTTGGTTCTGCGGATTATACCGTAAGTAAAGGAAACTATAGATTTACGTATCAATTGATCCCTAAATATCAGGGAGATACCTACGATTATTTGTACTACAATATTTTCCCGACACTTTGGAGAAATAAGATTCCAGAAGGAAGTACTTTTACAATTCATTTTCCAAAGAAAACAGATCTTAAGGGCGTAAATTTCTATTATGGACGTTATGGGGAATCAAAGCATGCAAAAGATGTGATCACTTTGAAATATGATGAGGAGAAGAACCAGATTAAAGGAACATTAAAGAAGACACTGCCATTTAAAAATGGATTAACATGCTACAGTGATCTGGGTGATGGATATTTTACAGCAAAACATGAGATCGGAGCGGATCGATGGATTTTTAGACTATCAATAGGAGTTCTTGTGATCACAGCTGCCTTATTTGTTTTGTTCGGACGTGATGAAAAGATCATCCCATCGATTCAATATCAGCCGCCAGAAGGAATGGACAGTGCAGTTGTCGGATATGTTCTGGACGGTTCTGTGGATGATAAGGATATTATTTCTTTGATCCTTTATTGGGCCGATAAGGGCTACCTGAAGATGAAGGAAAAAGGTCAAAAGGACATGGAATTTATCAAACTCAAAGATATTCCAGACTCAGAACCAAGATATCAGAAAACAATGTTTGAAGCTTTATTTAAGAACAGAAAAAAAGTGAAAGCTTCTTCTTTACAGTACAAATTTGCAGATACCGTGCAGGTAGTGAAAGATGATATCAAATATGATTATAAGAAAAATATTTATGCAACATCCTCGAAAGTTGCAAGGATCGTATCCTTTGTATTGTTGCAGCTTCCAATCTGTTTATTTGCATTTATTATGATGATATTTAGTCCAGATGGGATCTTAAATCTGATCCTTCCATTGATGGCGTGGGTATTGTATTTTATAGGAATGTTTCTTGCATGTCACAGTGTAGATAAATGGTATGCAATTTCAAAGGGAGCAAGAACGGGACTTCCGATCGCATCGGCAGTATTGTCTATTCTTGGATTTATTTTCTATGGATTATATTATTATGTGAAGATACAAAGAGGAGAATTATTTGATTTCTTCCATGTGTATCTTGTGATCGTTGCAGTATCATTTATCGGAGTGATCCTGACTGCATTTATGAAGAAGAGAACCCATCAATGTGTGGAATGGATGGGATATCTAGCAGGACTTCGTGATTTTATTGAAACTGCGGAATTAGACCGAATGAAGGTATTGGCGAAAGATCATCCAGACATGTTTTATCATATTCTGCCTTATTCCATGGTATTTGGGTTGTTTGATCTTTATGCAAAGAAACTGGATGCATTAAAACTTCCTGCGCCAGACTGGTATGTCTATGGCGGCAGTGATCCTTATTTCCATTATTATATGATGGGGCACTATATGGATCATGTGGTCTCTGAGAACCTGACAGTTGTAGAACCATCAGAATCTGGAGGAGTTGGAGAATTCTTTTCTGGAGGAGATGGAGGATTCTCAGGAGGCGGCTTCGGAGGCGGAGGAGGCGGCAGTTGGTAGTTCGCTTCATATAAACTATTTGGTGACACGCTCTCGCTCGGATTCGCACGTAGCGGACACTAAATCCGACTGTGGATAATTTTCTCTTTATAGAAGTTTATATTTTCTTTAGAATTGTTTAGATTTAGAATATTGAATGGAGTGGGGATTTTGATATACTTAAGACATAGTTTTTCATATATATTTTAATCCTCTCTTTTCATTAGATTGGGCTGCAGAAGCAGCCCATTTTTTATTTCATAGGAAATTTCGATGAAGTCTCTTCTGCAAAAAAATAGCTAAAATGTTACAAAAATGTTTCATTCTTTTGATTTTCTGTTATACTAAAGAAAATTGAAAGTCAATTTGACGAGCTATTTGGTTAGGAGGAGCGACATGGATATAAAAGGGCTTACAGATAAAGAAGTTAAGGAATCGAGAGCGAAATTTGGTTCCAATGAGATTCCAGATTCAGAACCTACGACGTTTTGGCAGGAATTTAAGGAAACATTTCAAGATCCGATGATCAAGATCTTGCTTGCAATCGCGGTGTTGATGATCGTGATGTTTTTCTTTGGATATGCTGAGATTTATGAACCGATGGGGACGATCATTGCGGTGTTGATCGTTGCTTTTGTTACGGCAAAGACAGGGGTTGCGAGTGATACAAAGTATCGAGAGTTGAAGGAGAGTACGAAGAAGGATCAGTGTAAGGTACACAGAAATGGTGTGATTGCAGTGATCGATGTTGATGACGTGGTTGTTGGGGATCAGGTTTTATTGCAATCTGGGGATAAGATTCCTGCGGATGGTATTTTGCATACAGGAAACCTGAAAGTCAATAATTCTGCTTTAAATGGAGAAGCAGAGGAGTGTGAGAAGAAAGCAGCCGGAGAGGGTGTTTATCTTGCAGAAGAGATTACAGGAGATACATTTGTTGATTCATATTCTCTGTTTCGTGGAGCTGTGATCTTTGATGGTGAAGGTATAATGGATGTTCAGAAGGTTGGACTTCATACGATGATGGGGAAGATGGCTGAGGAGATGCAGGAAGAAGAACCAGATTCTCCATTGAAGGTAAAACTTTCAAAACTTGCTGATCAGATATCGAAGTTTGGATATATCGGTGCGATCGTGATCGCAGTTATGTATTTTGTATATTTTATTATAATGGCAGGTGGATTTCAGGCATATTTTTCTATGGGACCAGCAAAGGTCGTGCAGGATTTGATCGATGCAGTGTCACTTGCGGTTGTGATCATTGTATGTGCAGTACCAGAAGGATTGCCGCTTATGATATCTCTTGTATTAATGCAAAATACAAGTAAAATGTTAGATCATAATGTATTAGTTCGTAAGGCAGAAGGAATTGAGACAGCAGGATCTTTAAATATTTTATTCAGTGATAAGACAGGAACGATCACAAAGGGAGAATTGGAAGTTGTAGATTTCTTTACAGCGGATGGAACTTCAATTTCTGCAAATGAATTAAGACATCATGGGAAGGTAAAAGGGCTGTTAGATCTTGCAATCGGGAAGAATACACAGGCGATGTTTGATGTTTATCATAAGGTCATTGGTGGAAATGCAACGGATCAGGCGTTGTTGAAATTTATTGGTGAAGAGACATTTTGTATGTTGGATGGGAATGACGGATGTAAGGTCAGTGCCCATCAAGGATTCAATTCTTCCAATAAGTTCAGTCAGGCGAGAATTGAGAGCATAGGCAAGACATTTTATAAAGGAGCACCCGAACGATTGCTTGCAAAAGCAACAAAATATTTAGATGGTGATGGACAGATCAAAGAAATCGATCAGAAAGCATTAAATCAAAAGATTGACTCTCTGGCAGCGAAAGCAATGCGTGTTCTTGCTTTTGGATATTCAGAAAAAGAGCTTGTGAAGAATCAGATCAACGACGACCTTGTGATCATTGGACTAGTGGCGATCAGAGACGATGTCAGACCATCAGCCAAAGATGCCATCAGGCAGGTACAGGAAGCTGGAATTCAGGTTGTTATGATCACAGGAGACCGCCTGGAGACGGCAGTAGCAATCGCGAAAGATGCAGGATTGTTAAAAAATGAATCAGATAGAGCTTTATCTTCTGCACAGTTAAATCAGATGAGTGATGAGGAAGTCAAAGCTATTTTACCGCAGATCCGTGTGATCGCAAGAGCATTGCCAACGGATAAGTCAAGAATGGTGCGCCTGTGTCAGGAAATGAATCTTGTTGTAGGTATGACAGGTGATGGAGTGAATGACTCCCCAGCATTGAAACGTGCAGATGTTGGATTTGCAATGGGAAGTGGAACAGAGGCTGCGAAAGAGGCAGGAAAGATTGTTATTTTGGATGATAACTTCTCATCAATCAAGGATGCAATCTGGTATGGAAGAACGATCTATCATAATATCTTGAAGTTCTGTAAATTCCAGTTAGTGATCAATGTGACAGCAGTTGTTGTCAGTGCAGTTGCACCATTTTTGGGAATAGAAGAACCATTAAAAGTCACACATTTATTATTTGTAAACCTTGTGATGGACGGGCTTGGAGCAATGATGCTTGGAAATGAACCAGCACTTTCAAAATATATGAAAGAAGCACCGAGAAGACGTGATGAGGGTATTATCAGCAAAGACATGATGACGCAGATAGGATTTATGGGGATATGGCTGGTTATATTAAGTTTCTTATTCTTAAAATTACCAGTGATCACGAATCTATTTGATAATAAAGCACAGCATTTAACAGCATATTTTGTTTTATTTATCTTTAGTGCATTATTTAACGGATTTAATGTCAGGGATGAACGATTTGGGATTTTCAAAAGATTAAATGAGAACCCGGATTTTCTGAAAGTATTTTTTATTATCATGCTGGTACAGATTATGATCGTAAACGCAGCGGCAATTCCATTTCAAGTATTTATATGGATCGGAAAGATGTTTAGTTGTATTCCATTTGGAGCAAAAGGCTGGATTGTTACAGTATTGTTATCAATGACGATGATTCCTGTGGATTGTCTGAGAAAATTTCTGTTTGGTTGTGGAAAATAGGCGAGGTTTTTATGATGAAAATAGTAGTAGCGATTGATTCACTAAAAGGAAGCTTAACATCAATTCAGGCGGGAGAAGCTATAGAAAAAGGAATAAAAAAAGTCGATTTAGAAGCAGAAGTAGTCATAAAACCTCTTGCAGATGGTGGAGAAGGATGCTTAGATGCCCAGACAGCGATGGGAAAAGCACCAATCGGAGTAGCGAAACTTGCGAAGAAATATGGGAAATTAGTCTTGGGATTCTCAGGGGCAGTGACCAAAGGTGCAACTGCTTGCAATGAAGCAGGGATTGATGCATATTTTCCAATTGTAAGATCTGCGGTATCATTAGAAGATGCTATGAAGAAGAAAAATGCACAGGAGAATTTGATAGATACGGTAGAGCAAGTGTTCCGTGTGATAAAAGCATTAAAATAAAAATATCGTAAGTAAAAAATAGTGAGATAAGAATAAATAAAAATTCTGGTCTCACTATTTTTGTATGAATATATTGCTTTTTACAAAAAATATATTTCAAAAGTTTGTTAATTATAATAAAATAAAGCAAAAAAATGCAGAAATTATATAAAATTAAAAAGTTTTATACATTAATTGCATAAAACTATTGAAAATAATAAAATAAAAAGCTAAAATATAATAAAACTTATAAAAGGAGGATGGTAAAATGGTAAGCAAGAGAATCAGTCGTGATGATTATTTAAATAAGTTAATTGCATTTAAAGATAAGCAGTTGATTAAAGTTATTACTGGAATCCGAAGATGTGGAAAATCTACAATTATGGAAATTTATCAGGATTATTTGCAAAAAGAAATGAATGTAACAAAGAAGCAGATTATAGCAATAAATCTTGAGGATTATGATTTTTACGATTTGAGAGATCCTAAAAAACTTTATGCATATATCAAAGAACGATTACTGCCAGATCAAATGAACTATATATTTTTGGATGAAATTCAGCAATGTGAAGATTTTCCAAGAGTTGTAGATAGTTTGTATATAAAGAATAATGTTGATTTATATGTGACAGGTTCAAATGCTAATATGTTATCATCTGAAATTGCAACATTATTATCTGGAAGATATGTAGAAATTAAAATGCTGCCATTGTCCTTTAAAGAATATGTAGAAAGTACTGGGAATGAGAATGATCTACAAAGAAAATATACAACATATCTTGAAAATAGTTCCTTTCCATATGCATTGGAGTTAGCTGGACATCCGAAAGAAATCAGAGATTATCTAGATGGAATTTATAATACGATTATAGTGAAAGATATTGCACAAAGACATAAGATCACGGATACGATGATGTTGGAAAGTGTTACGAGATTTATTTTTGATAATATAGGAAACCAATTATCCACGAAAAAGATCGCAGATACAATGACTTCCGATGGAAGAAAAATAGATGTAAGAGCAGTAGAAAAATATTTGGCTGCATTTATGGAAAGTTATGTTATATATCAGGCAAAAAGATATAATATCAAAGGAAAACAATATTTAAAAACATTGGAGAAATATTATGTTGCAGATATTGGATTAAGATATATGTTATTAGGAAGCAGATCAACGGATGTTGGGCATATATTGGAAAATGTTATATATTTGGAATTAATTCGAAGAGGATATGACGTATATGTAGGAAAACTTGATGATTTGGAAGTTGATTTTGTTTGTATGGATCAAAAAAGAACCATCTATTATCAGGTAGCTGCTACAGTACGGGATGAAAAAACATTAAAGAGAGAATTATTGCCGCTTCAAAAGATCCATGACCATTATCAAAAGATTTTGTTAACACTGGATGAAGATCCAGAAGCGGATTATGAAGGAATCAGAAGAATCAATGCGCTTGACTGGCTGATTGGAAAAACAGAATAAGAAATCGGCCAGAATCTTAAGGTGCCATGTGATATTGTAAAACGATGCACGACAGATTTCTAAAAACATAAACTTTTACATGAAAATCTTTCAAAACTATTGAAAACTACAAACCAAAAGGTATAAAATCGTACCTAAGACCAAAATAAATGTAACAATTAAGAACAGTTACAAAAGAATGATTTTAGGAGAAAGTTTGGGGGATAAAAAAGATGTATAATATCGTATCAAAATTACTGATCTACGGTGACATGGACGAAGAATCCATCTTAATGCAGTTAAGTGATATTTTCCGCTGCATGGACGAAGGATCACAGACAAAAGATGTTTTAAGAACAAGAGTATTTAAACAGGTAAAGAGAATCTTAGAAGTTGCAACAGACTATGCATTTGACAAGAATCTGTGGCACAACTATTTAACATACTTACTGATCACAAATGAAAATCCATTCAGTATCACATGCGAGAAAGTCGGAGCAAGTGAAGGAAGTGTCAACCACTTTGCAAAGAGTGATTTTAAGGCATTTAAAGAATTATTTGACTTTGACTTTAGCAGAATCGAAGATGAATTAGGTGTAGATTGCTTCAGCAGAATCTCTGATTATCAGGCAATCGGTAAACCAGAATTAATGTACAATAAGAATGTCAGCGAGAAAGTTCAGGCATTAAGCGAGAGATTAGAGACAGCCAAAGATGAGAATGAATTCTTTGACATGGTCACAGACTTCTACAAAGCCTATGGAGTTGGTATGTTCGGTCTTAACAAAGCATTCCGTATCGAAGAATGTGGAGACAACAACATCCGCTTCCGTGCGATCAATAACATGGACAAAGTTGTATTATCCGATCTTGTCGGATATGAGATTCAGAAACAGAAACTTGTTGAGAATACAGAAGCATTTGTAGAAGGAAGAAAAGCAAACAATGTTCTGTTATTTGGTGACAGTGGTACAGGTAAATCCACAAGTATCAAAGCGATTGTAAATGAATACTATGATCAGGGATTGCGTATGATCGAGATCTACAAACATCAGTTTAAAGATCTTTCTAACGTGATCGCACAGATTAAGAACAGAAACTACAGATTTATCATCTACATGGATGATCTTTCTTTCGAAGAATTTGAGATTGAATACAAATTCTTAAAAGCAGTCATCGAAGGTGGCGTGGAAACAAAACCAGAAAACATTTTAATCTATGCAACATCTAACCGTCGTCATCTGATCAAAGAGACATGGAATGACAGATCTGATGTGGAAAACAGCAACGGAATGCACAGATCCGATACAATGGAAGAAAAATTATCTCTGGTAAACCGTTTTGGTGTGACGATCAACTACTCAAAACCAAGTCAGAAAGAATACTTCGAGATCGTTTTCGAACTTGCCCGCAAAGCAGGAATCAAGATGGGAGAAGATGAACTGAAACTCGAAGCAAATAAATGGGAATTAAGCCACGGAGGAATCTCTGGACGTACTGCTCAGCAGTTTATTAATCATTTAATGGGACTTCAGGCTTAAAAATCATAGGAATTACATAGTTTAAGAACTTTCTGCATGGAAAAGATGCAGAAAGTTCTTTTTTTCTATATGGAACCCTTGCGAAAGAATTTGTCTTTAGGCTATAATAAACATAAGTATGTAGATACATGCACAAGATGATATTTTATAGAAGAAACAGAAAGTGAGAATATACAATATGTGGTTAGCAGACCAATGGAAAGACTATGAAGTCTTAGATACATCAAACGGTGAGAAATTAGAACGCTGGGGAGATTATTTTCTGGTAAGGCCAGACCCACAGGTTCTATGGGACACCCCAAAGAAGTTAAGACAGTGGAAGAAGCCAAATGGACATTATCACAGAAGTCACAAAGGCGGCGGACAGTGGGAATTCTTTGATCTCCCTAAGACATGGGATATTCAGTACAAAGAATTAAAATTCCACTTGCAGCCATTCAGCTTCAAACATACAGGATTATTCCCAGAACAAGCAGTGAACTGGGATTGGTTTTCAGATAAGATCAGAAAAGCAAATCGTCCGATCAAAGTCTTAAACTTATTTGCTTATACTGGAGGAGCAACACTTGCAGCGGCAGCAGCAGGAGCAAGTGTAACACACGTTGATGCATCTAAAGGTATGGTAAACTGGGCAAAAGAAAATGCACAGCTTTCAGGATTAAGAGAGAAACCAATCCGATGGTTAGTTGATGACTGTGTGAAATTTGTAGAACGTGAGATCCGAAGAGGAAATTATTACGATGGGATCATCATGGACCCACCATCTTATGGAAGAGGACCAAAGGGTGAGATCTGGAAGATCGAAGAGAAGATTTATCCATTCATTGAACTATGTACAAAGATTCTGTCCGATGACCCATTATTCTTCCTTGTAAACTCCTATACAACAGGTTTACAGCCAGCAGTTTTAACTTATATGTTAGAGACTCAGGTAGCAGCGAAATTTGGTGGAAAAGTAGTCTCAGATGAGATCGGATTACCAGTTTCATCCAACGGATTGGTCCTTCCATGTGGGGCATCTGGACGCTGGGAAAAGTAAGTTCTTAAGATTTACTGAAATTTCGCAGAATATGTAAAAAATCGTTGAATTTTCTTGGAAAATGTTTATAATAAGAGAGTATGTGTACGTGTGTAGAACTGCACGTATACGGATAAAGTAGAAATAACATAATAATGATAGATAAGAGAAAGCGAAAGGGGAATTTTTGCTATGGCAGCAGGAACAGATATTGGAATTGATTTAGGAACCGCCAGCGTATTAGTTTACGTCAAAGGAAAAGGTGTAGTATTAAAAGAGCCATCTGTAGTGGCATTTGATAGAAATACAAACAAGATCAAAGCGATCGGAGAAGAAGCACGTTTAATGTTAGGAAGAACACCAGGTAATATCGTGGCAGTTCGTCCATTACGTCAGGGAGTTATCTCTGATTATACAGTTACAGAGAAGATGTTAAGTTATTTTATCAGCAGAACAGTTGGTAAGTCTTTATTTGGAAGAAAACCTCGCATCAGTGTTTGTGTACCAAGTGGTGCAACTGAAGTAGAGAAGAAAGCCGTAGAAGATGCAACATATCAGGCAGGAGCAAGAGAAGTTTCCATCATCGAAGAGCCAGTAGCAGCAGCGATCGGTGCAGGAATCGACATTGCAAAACCTTGTGGAAATATGATCGTTGATATCGGTGGTGGTACAGCTGATATCGCAGTTATCTCTTTAGGTGGAGTCGTAGTAAGCAACTCTATCAAAGTAGCTGGAGATGACTTTGACGAGGCAATCGTACGTTTCATGCGTAAGAAACATAACTTATTAATTGGAGAACGTACAGCAGAAGAGATCAAGATCAATGTAGGTACAGTATACAAACGCCCAGAAAATCTTACAATGGACGTTCGCGGACGTAACCTTGTAACAGGACTTCCAAAGACAGTGACTGTGACATCTGAAGAAACAGAAGAAGCTTTAAGAGAACCTGCATACCAGATCGTAGACGCAGTACACAATGTACTGGAGAGAACTCCACCAGAATTAGCAGCTGATATTTCTGATCGTGGAATCGTCTTAACAGGTGGTGGATCTTTAATTCAGGGATTAGAAGAACTGATCGAAGAGAAGACTGGAATCAACACAATGACAGCAGAAGATCCTTTAACAGCTGTAGCAATCGGTACAGGAAAATATATCGAATATTTAGCAGATGATGATAAAAAATCAAAGAACAAATAATCATTAAAGATTCAAAGAGGCCAGGATGGCAATTCATCCTGGCCTTAATTCACGTTATACTGTAGATCAGAAGAAAGGAGAGAAAACAATGGCATATTTGAAAGGATACGTAGATCATATACGTTTTCGGAATGAAGATAACGGATATACTGTATTAAGCCTTGATGTCGATGGAGATGAAGAGACTGTCGTTGGATCATTTCCTTTCTTAAATGATGGAGAATACATATCTTTGGAAGGAGATTATGTCGATCACCCAGTGCATGGACCACAATTTCAGATGAGAACTTATGAGATTGTGGCTCCAGATGATATTGACAGCATGGAACGCTATTTAGGTTCCGGAGCGATCAAAGGAGTCGGACCTGCACTTGCAAAACGTATTACAAAGAAGTTTAAGATGGATACCTTCCGAGTTATCGAAGAGGAGCCAGAACGTCTTGCAGAAGTAAAAGGAATCAGCGAGAAGAAAGCCAGAGCGATCGCCGTGGAATTCAGTGAGAAGCAGGAAATGCGTCAGGCGATGATGTTTCTGTCTGGATATGGAATCAATAATAATCTTGCTGTGAAGATTTATAAAGAATATGGGGATCATTTGTATACGATCATTCAGGAAAATCCATATAAGATGACGGATGATATTGCAGGAGTTGGATTTAAGATCGCAGATGAGATCGCGAAGAAAGTCGGGATTGGAAGCAGCTCAGATTACCGTATCATTTCTGGAATTTTTTACACCTTAATGCGGGCACTAAATGAAGGCCATGTATTTTTGCCAAAACGTATTTTGTGCAGAAATGCAGCTCATATCTTAGGGGTAACACCAGAAGATATCGAAGAGCATTTATTAGAAATGATGATCGATCGCAAGATTGTCATTGAAGAGGATGAAGAGACAAGAGTTTATGCAGCACCACAGTATCATATGGAAGTCAATACGGCAAGAATGTTGCTGGATTTAAATATCCATTATGATGTTTCTGTTTCTGAGGTGGAGACGATGATCGCAATGATCGAAGAGACAGAGCAGATCACATTTGCTGAAAAACAGAAAGAAGCGATCCATGCAGTGGCACAGGATAGTATCGTTGTCTTAACTGGAGGTCCGGGAACTGGTAAGACGACAACGATTAATGGAATGATCCAGTATTTTGAACATGAAGGATTGGATATCCGTTTGGCAGCACCAACAGGAAGAGCAGCAAAGCGTATGACAGAGGCAACGGGATATGAAGCAATGACGATTCATCGTATGTTAGAGATCAATGGGGAAGCTGACCGGGAACGTGACATGAAAAAGGGAAATGCATCCATGTTTGAACGCAATGCGGGTAATCCATTAGAAACGGATGTGATCATTATTGACGAGATGTCCATGGTAGACCTATATCTGATGAATGCACTCCTGCAAGCTATGGTGCCTGGAACAAGATTGGTCATTGTAGGAGATGCCAATCAGTTGCCATCGATCGGTGCTGGAAATGTCTTAAAAGATATGATCGCATCAGGACAGTTTAAAGTCGTGGAATTAAACCAGATCTTCCGTCAGGAAGAAGGCAGCCATATCGTAAGAAATGCCCATCTGATCCATCAGGGAAGACCAGTTGAATTAGATAATAAGAGCCGAGATTTTTTCTTCTTACAGAGAAATAATATTCAGGATGTACTAGGAGTTTTAGTATATTTAGTACGGGATAAACTACCAGGATATGTCCATGTGAAACCATATGACATCCAGATTTTAACACCAATGCGAAAAGGTGAACTTGGTGTTGAGAGGCTCAATCAGGTCATGCAGCAATATTTGAATCCACCATCTGATGAGAAGAAAGAAAAAGAGATCGCCTTTGGATTATTCCGGGAAGGTGACAAAGTCATGCAGATCAAGAACAATTATCAGATTGAATGGGAAATGCGAAATAGCAAAGGATTCACCGTAGATAAGGGAGTTGGAGTATTCAATGGTGATATGGGAATCATCACAGAAATCAATGATTACACAGAGAAGATCACAGTCTTATTTGATGAGACGAGGGAAGTCCAGTATCCGTATGCAAGTCTTGATGAATTAGAACTTGCATATGCAGTCACGATCCACAAATCACAGGGAAGCGAATACCCAGCGGTTGTGATGCCGATCTTAAGCGGACCAAGAGTATTATTCCACAGAAACCTTCTGTATACAGGAGTCACAAGAGCAAAAAACTGTTTAACGATCGTAGGAGACAGAAATATGTTATTTTCCATGATCCAGAATGTCAATGAGCAACGGAGGTATACAACCCTTGCACTGCGCTTAAATCAGATCGCAAATGAATCCGAAGAAAGCGGTCCGATGGATGATCTTGGAATCTAAAAAGTAAAAAATAAAGAGAAAAATGCCAGAAACCGTCATCTTTTAGAGGACGGTTTTTCTTGTTTGAAGTCCTTTTCAAACCTTATAATGAAGGGGAGGAAAGGAAGGGACATATGAAAGAAAAAAGACGTATGATATCAGAAGCAGCCAGGCAGTTAGGCCTTGAAACATATCATTTAAGAACGTGGGAAGAAGAATTTTCCTTAACGATCCCTCGAAATGAAAAAGGATATCGTTGTTATGGAGACAAAGAAATACATACATTTGAACAGATCCGTGATATGAGAAATGCTGGATTAGACAGCGAAGAGATCAAACAGAAATTATCCGGAAATATCATTCCATTTCCGGAAGAAAAACAGATGAATACGTCTGATAAAATGATGCAGTTTCAAAAAGTGTTGGTAAAGATCATGGGACAGGCGATTCTGGAACAGAAAGATCATATTGCAGATCAGATCAGTTCTAAGGTTTCAGACAGAGTAGTAAAAGAAATGGATTATCAGTTTCGGCTAAGAGAAGCTGAAGAAGAAAAAAGATTTCAGAAACTGGATGAGATGATCAGAAATCAGCAAAAAGCAAGAGAAGAAATTGCAGCATCTAGAGAAAAACGAAGATTTTTCAGAAGAAAACGAAAAGAAAGATAAGTAAAGATTGTATTTGGATTCAGACAATATTATAATAAATTTATCAGCTCTGATCTGTAATAGATGAGGAGTGAATAGATAGAGTGAGGAATTCGAATATGAAGAAACGACCAAAGATCCTGGTAGTCGGAAGTCTTATGATGAATCAAGGCATAGAAACATCTGTGATCCCAGAAGAAGGACAGACAGTGATGGGTGAAGATATTAAGAAATCACCCGGAGGCAAGGGGGCTAATCAGGCAGTACAGATGGCTCGCCTTGGGGCAGATGTTACGCTGATCGGTAAGATCGGAAGAGACAGGGATGGAGAAGAACTGGTTAAAGTATGTAAGGAAGCAGGAGTGAACACGGAACAGATCATTTATGATGATGTGCTCCCAACAGGATCTTCGATTGTATTATTAGAGACTGTTCCAGGACAGAAAGTAAAAAAAAGATCGATCGTTATATCAGGGGCAACAACACAATTAACGGTTGATGAGATCGCATATCTGGAAGATGAGATGGACAAATATGATCTCGTTGTGCTTCAGAATGCGATACCGATGGAAGTCAATGAAGCAATTGCGGGCTATGCATATAAACATGAAGTTGATGTAGTATTGAATCCTATTCCGGCAAAGAAGCTTTCAAAAGAACTTATGGAGTGCGTTACATACCTGATCGTCAATGAGCAGGCAGCAAAATCAATGACAGGTATTAAGATCCATAGTGATTGGAAGAGGGAATGGACAAGATTTAATCTCGATGAAGCAAGAGTCGTATCTGCGGTGATTCGTGGACGAGGAGTACCAACAGTACTGATCACACTAGCCGAAAAGGGTGTGATCATGAACACACCAGAACGTTTTTACTATAAGAAAGCGATCGAAGATGTAGAAATGGTCGATCCAAGAGCTGCAGGAGATGCATTTATCGGGGCATTCTGTACAAGAATCTGTACGGATGATTCTATTGGAAAAGTGCTGACGATAGCGAATTATACAGCAGCTTTATCTATTGCAACAGAAGGGGCAATAGAATCTCTGCCAACATCGAAACAAGTAAGAGAATATATGGAACAAAAAAGAGATGCATAAAAATGCATCTCTTTTTTGTTGCTTGAACAATATACGTACCTGGAAATTATTCCTGGCTGATAGCTCCTGCTGGACATCCGTCTGCGCAAGCTCCACATTCCATGCATGTATCTGCATCGATTACGTACTGTCCGTCTCCTTCGCTGATAGCTCCTGCTGGGCAAGTTCCTTCGCAAGCTCCACAAGAAATACAAGCGTCTGAAATTACATATGCCATAGTTATATCCTCCTTATATAAATAGTATAATCATTAGTAGCGGGTAGACCCCGCTTGACCATCTCTATTTTAATATACTTAGGAAGGAATATCAAGTAATTTTGTTGTATTTTTAACAATAATAAGTGGAAAATTTATAAAGTTATTTTGACACTTTGAACAGAATGTATTATACTATGAATGTTAGTTTAAACTATTTTAGAAAACATGTATCGAAAAACATATTTTCTGAAAATATTATTAAATTTTATGGAGGAACAAACGAAATGGCAATTTCAAAAGATATGATCATCGCAGATCTGATCGCATTAGATCCAAACTACGCAGCAATCCTTATGGCATCTGGAATGGGATGCGTTGGATGCCCATCATCTCAGGGAGAAAGCATTGAACAGGCAGCTTATGTTCATGGAATGGACTTAGATGAACTGCTTGGAAGATTAAACGAATATGCTCAGACAAAAGAAGCATAATTAATCGAGCAATAAGAAATTAAAAGTGAAAAAGGACTATATTCCTTAGTGTATTAAAAGCACTAAGGAATATAGTCCTTTCTTTTTTTGCGAATAATGATCAAAGTGGCAAAAGTACCAAAACTCATGATTAAAATCATAAAAACGTTGTTGGAAAATTGTAAAAATAACCAAAAAATATCATTGAAAAACCTTGATTTTATGCCAAATTTACGATTAGTTTATAAAATTTTTATATTTGTGCAACGTTGAGCAAAAATGTTGCACATCACAGGAATGAGCAATAGTTGCTCCATTTTTTGAACCCAAAGAGAATTGTATTGATAAAAATACCCAGATATAATGTAATCAACAGGTAAGGAACGAAGCTTACAAAATGTAACAAACAACCTGACCGTAAGAATAATAAAAGGAGAGTGATAAGTCGTGGCAAATCGTGACACAATTTACAAAGAACTGATTCAGCTTGACTGGGAAGTCAAAGATCAGGACGAATTTTTTGACAAGATGACAGATAAGCTTTTAGAGCTTGGGTATGTAAAAGATACATTCAGAGATGCAATTAAAACGAGAGAAGCAAATTATCCAACAGCTCTTCCGGTTGAACCGTATCCGGTAGCTATCCCTCATTCAGACCCAGAGAATATCATCAAACCATTTATCGCATGTACAAGATTAAAAGATACGATTAAATGGTGTGAGATGGCAAACAATGATGTTCAGCATGATGTAAAATTCATCTTCATGTTAGGATTCCTCGGTGGACATGATGATCCAAATGCAGGAAACGAACATGTTGAATTACTTCAGGTACTGGTAACAAACTTCCAGAAGCCAGAAGTTATGGACAGATTAGTAAACGCTAAAACTGAAGATGAGTACATGGAAGCAGTACTTTCCATGGAAGGTCTTTAAAATAACCAATAAACAAAACTAATAAAGGTTTTTAGAAAGGAAGGTCTTAAAATGAAACAGATCGTAGTAGCATGTGGAAGTGGAGTAGCAACATCTCAGACAGTAGCAAGTAAGGTAAATCGTCTCTTAAAAGAAAACAATATCCCTGCTGAAGTATTAGCAGTAGATATCAAATCTGTAGACCGTTACATTGCTGGAAGCTGTGCTTACATCGCAATCACAAAAGTAACAAAAGAATATCCTATCCCAGTTATCAATGGTATCGCATTTTTGACAGGTGTTGGACAGGATGCTGAATTCAAAAAACTAGTTGATGCTGTTAACGCATAAGAAGCGAAGTAGTTTTAACTGATTTTTGAAAGAGAGAAAAGGAGAATTATATGAGTGTTTTAGGAATTGTTATTAAATGGATCCTGGGATTAGGTGCTGCAATCTTCGTACCTATCATCATTATCATCGCGGGATTGATCGTAGGAATGAAAATTAAAGATGCTATTTCAGCTGGTATCACATTAGGTGTAGCCTTCACTGGTATGTCAATGCTGATCGGATTTATGTCTGATGCTATCGGACCTGCTGCAAAGGCAATGTTAACACATACAGGAATCAACTTACCAATCGTTGACGGTGGTTGGACAACATTATCAGCAATCGCATGGTCTTGGCCATATGCATTCTTAATGTTCCCACTGATGATCGGATTAAACATTGTTATGCTGATCATCAACAAGACAAAAACATTCAACGCTGACTTATGGAATGTTTGGGGAAAAATCTTTACTGGTGTAGCAGTAGCAGCCGTATCTAAACCATACTTTGGAACAGCAGCTTCTATCGCATTAGCATTTATCGTAGCTGGTATCCAGATCATCTTCGAGTTAAAGATGGCAGATATGTATCAGTATCGTATTGAAAAACTTTCTGGAATTCCAGGAGTAACATGTACACATAAGATGGGATTTACTTCTATCTTCATGTTCCCAATTGACTGTGTCTTAAAGAAGATCCCTGCATTAAACAAACGTTTCGATGCAGCAGCATTAAAAGATAAGATTGGTATCTTTGCTGAGTCTCACGTATTAGGATTCATCCTTGGTATTATTTTTGGTATTCTTGCAAAATATAAAGTAGCAGCAATTTTAACATTAGGTATTCAGGCTTCATGTGCATTAACACTGTTCCCTGTAATCTCTAAATATTTCATGATGGCATTAGAGCCAATTTCATCAGCAATCAGTGCTTTCATGAACAAGAAATTCGAAGACAGAACATTAGTTGTAGGTCTTGACTGGCCATTCATGGGTGGTGCAAACGAAATCTGGTTAGCAGTATTCTGGGCTATCCCTGTAACATTATTATTCTCAATGTTCTTACCAGGAAATGAAATCCTTCCATTCGCTGGTATCGTAAACAACGCTATCGCTGTAGCAGCTTTCCTTGTAACAGGTGGTAACATCATCCGTATGTTGATCTTAGTTACATTATTTGCACCAGCTTACCTTTGGGTTGGTACGATCATGGCACCATTCATCTCTGATCTTGCACGTTCAACAGGAGCAGTTGCATTAAAAACTGGAGAATTAATTTCTTGCTCATCTATCGATGGACCTATCCAGACATATGCATTCTCCCATGTATTTAAGATCATGGATGGAAACTTCTTCCCATTAGTATTATGTGTGATCTTTGTTGTATGCTTTGTTGCACTTTACAAATACCTTGGAAAAGAAGAAGCAGAAGGAAGAGAGATCAACTAGGATTGATTCTCAATTATACATAAAAATTAGACAGCAAAAAGAAATGAGGTTTCAGTTATGCAGAGATTTGTAAATGATCCAGATTATATTGTAGAAGATATGGTAAAAGGGTATGTAAAAGCCCATAAAGATCTGATCAAACGTTCAGAAGCAAATGATCGCGTTGTCCAGTATGTAAACGCTCCTGTAGAAGGCAAAGTTGGTCTTGTAACAGGTGGTGGATCAGGACATGAACCTGCGTTTCTTGGCTATGTCGGAAAGAATATGATGGATGCAGTAGCAGTAGGTGAGATTTTTTCCTCACCTTCTGCTCAAGCATTTTATGACGCTTTTATGTCAGTAGATTCTGGTAAAGGAGTTGCCTGCTTATTTGGTAACTATGCCGGAGATAACATGAACGTAAAGATGGCGATCCGCAAAGCAAAGAAACAGGGTGTCACTGTAAAATATGTCGTAGCAACAGATGACGTTGCATCTTCTCCAAAAGAGACAAAAGAAAAACGTCATGGTATTGCAGGCGGAGTGTTCATGTGGAAGATCGGAGGAGCGAAAGCTGCTTTAGGTGGAACACTTGATGAAGTTATTGACGTAGCGCAAAAAACAGTGGATAACACTAGAAGTATCTGTGTGGGACTGAGTCCATGTGCGATTCCAGCAGTAGGGCATTCAAACTTTGAGATTGAAGATGGAAAGATGGAATTTGGAATCGGACATCATGGAGAACCAGGTATTAATGTCCAGGATTTAAAACCAGCAAAAGACATTGCAAGACAGATGGCTAAGGCAGTCATTGATGATATGGAACCAGAAGAAGGTTCTGAAGTTGCAGTCTTAATGTCTGGATTAGGAGCTACTCCGGTTATGGAATTATACGTTCTGTACGATGAAGTAGAAGCATATTTAGAAGAACAGGGATTGTCTGTATATAAAGTGTTTATTGGAGATTATGTAACATCTCTTGATATGAATGGAGCAGCATTAACTGTCCTTAAATTAGATGATGAATTGAAAGAATTACTTGATCATGAGGCAAAATCTCCTGGAATTGAAGTATAAACTTATGAAAGTAAGAACTTGATGAAAGAGGTGTACCCATTGTATTTAGATGAAAGAGCTTATACGGTTCTTAAAACGATAGTGAATAATCCCTCGATTACGGGGAAGGAAGTGGAAATGTCTTTACAGCTATCCAGGAAGCAGTTAAGTTACACGATCGAGAAGATCAATGATTATCTGCAAGACAATGGAACGCCAAAGATTGAGAGGCTTAGAACTGGAAAATTCATTATACCAGTGGCTGTTATTGAACAATATCAGACAGAAGAGATCGCAGGGGATGGAACAACGTATATTTATACGGACAAGGAACGCGGACTTTTAATTTTTTTGATGCTTCTTTGCATACGTGAGGAATTATCAATCTATCATTTCACATCAAAATTAGAAATCAGCAAGAATACATTTCTTACAGATCTTAAGAAACTGGAACAAAGATTAGAAGATTATCATCTGGAAGTATCATACAGCCGACAGGAAGGATATCACTTAGTCGGCAGTGAATATGCAAAGCGGGAAATGATGATCACATCGATTCGTGGGATTTTGAAGATTCCAAAAGGAAAAGATACGATCATGGACATCTGTCAGATCAGTGAAGAGATGATGGAGCAGGTAGAGAAACAGATCTCAATGATCGAAGAACGCCTGCAAGTTCGTTTTACAGATGAGAGACTTAAAGAACTTCCACTGATCATGTGTCTCACTATTATCAGAACACAGAAGGGAAGAATTCTTCGAGAACTTCCAGAGACATTTCAACATATTGCCGGCACCAAAGAATATTCAGTTATGCTTGAATTTGCAAAAGAATATGGGATCACCTGGCAGACTGAGAAACTGTTTTTAACAGCTCAGATACAGATTTCAAATTTTCATACATTACAAGGAAAAGATTCTTCACAGGAAGAAGAATTAATGAAAGCTTCAGAAGAAGTGATCGTTAATTTTGAGAATCTGATCTGTGTAACGATCAATGAAAGAGAGACATTGCTTGAAGCATTGTTTCAGCATATCAAACCAGCATTTTACCGTATGAAGTATCATTATCATATTGAACAGAGTATTTTAGATATGGTCCTCCCACAATATGCGTCACTTCATGCAATTGTCCGTAAGTCGATCGGACCGGTTGAGAAATTAGTTGGAGTCGAGGTGCCAGACGAAGAGCTCGTATATATTACAGCATTGTTTGGAGCATGGCTTCGAAGAGAAGGAATTCTTGAACTTGCACCGGAAGCAAAGAAACGAGCAGTGGTTGTATGTGCCAATGGAATATCGGTTTCAAATTTTTTATATTTTACATTGAAAGAACTGTTTCCAGAGATTGATTTTATTGCATGCCTTTCTATGAGAGATTTTGCAACCTATGATGAAACAAAGTTTGACATTGTATTTACGATGGTAAGACTAGAGACAGCAAAGACACAATTTGTTGTAAAGCCATTCCTTGATGAGATATCTAAGATGAAATTCAGGGACAAAGTCATGGGAGAATTAGTTGGGATCGTTCCTCGTAAGCTAGATGTTTCTACATTATTAGATGTCGTTCGAAAATATGCAGATATTAAGGATGAAGAAGCTCTGAAAAGGGAATTCGCAGCAGCACTCAATCCAGAGACAGAAGAGGAAAAATCCGACAATGTAAGAACGAAGTTTCAGATCGGGCTGAAAGATGTTTTAGTAGAGGAAACGGTACAAGTATTAGATCATGTACTTCCTTGGGAAGATGCAATCCAAACGGTGGCCAAGCCGTTGCTGGATCGTGGGGATATCACAGAGAGATATGTTCAGAAGGCAATTGACAATATCAAAGCAGATAAACCATTTATCATGATCGCAGACGGAGTGATCATTGCGCATGCAGGGGTTGATGATGGAGCGAAAAGAGTGTGTTTATCATTGCTTACGATGCCAGAGAGAACGGATGTTTACGGATATATGGAAGCGGATGTCGTCATTATGATCGGAACTCCTGATCCAACGAAACATCTGGAAGTGTTAGAACAGTTAAATCACATTATTGAAGATAAAAAAAGCTTGCAGCTTTTAAAGAAAGCGAAAAAGCCAGAAGATATTATTAAACTTATTCAAAAACGAGAAAAGGAGAAGAAGAAATGTTAGAATCATTAAAAAAAGACGTTGTAGCTATGGCAAAACGTGCTCAAAAAGAAGGATTATGTAAACATTTATCTGGAAACTTAAGTGCAAGAGATCCAGAAACAGGATATGTAGTGATCACACCAACACAGGTAGATAGAGATTTATTAACAGCAAGAGATATGGTTGTTCTTGATCTTGATGCAAACGTTATCGAAAATGAATCAGGACTTCGTCCAACAAGTGAATCTTTAATGCATCTTCAGATTTACAAAACAAGACCAGATGTGAATGCAATCTGCCATACACATTCTATGTATGCAACAACATTCGCTGTATTAAACAAACCAATTCCAGCGGTTGTATATGAAATTGCTAACTTAGGTGTAACAAAATCCAGAATCCCAGTAGCTCCTTACGGACGTCCAGGAACAACAGATCTGTCTGATAGTGTTATTGAACCAGTTCAGGAAGCAGATGTATTCTTATTACAGGGACATGGAGCAGTGGCTGTATCTCAGGGTGACATCTATGATGCATACTTAAGAGCTGCTTATATCGAAGAATTAGCTCAGTTATACTACAATGCACTTTGTGCAGGACAGGGCGAAGAACCATACTTCTTCCCACCAGAAGAATTACAGAAATGGGAGTATCCATCTCAGATCAAATTCCCTAACAAATAATCGCTTACATAGAAGAAGGAGAATATGCAATGAAGAAAATTATCAACCAGCCAGATAATTATATCAAAGAAATGTTAGAAGGAATCTATATCGCACATAAAGACGATCTTGCATGTGTAGATGGAGACTTACAGGTTCTTGTTTCTAAACATAAAAAAGAAGGTAAAGTAGGTATTGTCACAGGTGGTGGATCAGGACATCTTCCATTATTCTTAGGATATGTAGGAAAAGGTATGATTGATGGATGTGCAGTTGGTGATGTATTCCAGTCTCCAAGTGTAGACCAGGCGATCGCATTAACAAGAGATGCAGATCAGGGTGCCGGAGTATTATATATCTACGGTAATTACAATGGAGATATCTTCACATTCCGTCCAGCAGCTGATGAAGTTGAGATGGAAGATGATATCGAAACAGCAGAAGTATTAGGAGCAGACGATGTTGCTTCAGCAGGTCCATCTGCACCAGGAGAAAAGAGCACACGTCGTGGTGTTGCAGGAATCTTCTTCGTATACAAATGTGCAGGAGCTGCAGCAGATAAGATGCTTTCTTTAGAAGAAGTAAAACGTGTTGCAGATAAAGCAAATAACAACGTGCGTACAATGGGGGTAGCTTTATCACCATGTACAGTGCCAAGAGTCGGTAAGCCAAGTTTCGAAATTGAAGATGACGAAATGGAAATCGGAATGGGAATTCATGGAGAACCAGGAATCCGCCGTGGTAAATTAGAGCCAGCGGATCAGATTGTTGACGAAATGTTAGAGAAGATTGTTGCGGATCTTCCATATGAAAATGGTGACGAAGTTGCAGTACTTGTAAATGGTCTTGGAGCAACTCCATTAGATGAACAGTATATTGTAACACGTCGTATCAATCAGGTTCTTGAAGAAAAAGGAATCAGCGTATACAAATACTATGTGGGAGAATATGCAACAGCGATTGAAATGGCTGGATTCTCAATCTCATTATTAAAACTTGATGATGAATTAAAAGAATATATCGACCATCCAGTTGATACACCATTCTTCAAACAGGTTTAGGAGGCATTTTAGTATGGAAACATCTTACTTAATCAAATTATTAAAAGAGATCAGCGACATTATGGCTGAGAATAAAGATAAGCTGATCGAGATGGACGGAATCGTTGGTGATGGAGACTTAGGTCTTACAATGTCCGATGGATTCAAAGCAGCATACGATGCAGTATCTGACGGAGCAATCGCTGATGCAGGAAAACTGTTATTTGCAGCAGGAAAAGCAATGGCGAATAAAGTTCCTTCAACAATGGGATCTTTGATGGCAACTGGTTTAAAACAGGCTGGAAAAGATCTGAAAGGAAAAGAAACATTAGAAGATGCTGATGTAGTACAGATCTTTGCTTCTTACGAAGCGGGAGTTGCGAAATTAGGTGAAGCGAAGGTTGGAGATAAGACATTCCTTGATGGACTTCATCCAGCGGTAGAAAGCTTACAGGCTTCTTTAGCAGCAGGGGAATCTTTAGCAGATATGGCAGGGAAAGCCGCTGATGCAGCAGAAGAAGGATTCAAAGCTACTACAACAATGTTAGCAGTTCATGGACGTGCTGCAACAAGAGGAGAAGCATCCAGAAGTTTGGAAGATCCAGGAGCCAAAGTTGCATCGCTGATCATGCAGGCATTTGCAAAAAGTTTATAATTCTTAGCATGTGATTTATAAAGATAAAACAGTACATTGTAATAGAGATATTATAGTGTACTGTTTTTTTAGGAGGTATGTTATGTTAAATTTTCAATATTTTACACCGACCAAGGTTGTATTTGGCAAAGATGCGGAATTGAAAGTTGGTCCGTTGGTAAAGGAAGAAGGGTGTAAGAAAGTTCTGGTACATTATGGTGGACAAAGTGCTAAAAAGTCTGGATTGTTGAACAGAGTCTGCGAAGCATTAAAGGATTTTGACATTGATTATGTAACACTTGGAGGTGTAGTTCCAAATCCACATCTTTCAAAAGTATATGAAGGAATCGAATTATGCAAGAAAGAAGGAGTAGATTTCATTCTTGCAGTTGGAGGAGGAAGTGTTATCGATTCCTGTAAAGCGATTGCGTATGGACTTGGAAATCCAGAGGTTGATGTATGGGATCTGTTTACAGGAAAGGCAAGACCAAAAGCATGTTATCCACTAGGAAGTATCTTAACGATCGCAGCAGCAGGAAGTGAAATGAGTAATTCCTGCGTTATCACCAATGAAGAAGGATGGTATAAGAAAGCACTGGATACAGATCTTGCCAGACCTAAATTTGCGATCATGAATCCGGAGATCACATATACCTTGCCAGACTATCAGACACAGTGCGGATGTGCAGATATCATGATGCATACAATGGAACGTTATTTTGTATTAGAAGATACAATGGAGATCACAGACAAGATCGCTCAGGACGTTATGAAAAATGTCATGAAATATGCAAAGATCTTAAAGAAGGATCCTGAGAATTATGAAGCAAGAGCAGAGATCATGTGGTGTGGATCTCTGTCACATAATGGTTTGACAGGCTGCGGAACTTGCGGAGGTGACTGGGCAACGCATCTGATGGAACATGAGCTTGGTGGAATGTTTGATGTGGCTCATGGAGCAGGGCTTGCAGCTGTATGGGGAAGCTGGGCGAGATATGTTATGGACGAGAAACCAGAACGATTTGCACAGTTTGCAGTCGATGTCATGGGAGTAGAAGAAAGCGATGATGTAAAATCAACAGCATTAAAAGGTATTGAAGCAGTCGAAGAGTTTTATAGAATGATCGAGATGCCAACAAACATGAAAGAACTTGGAATCAATCCAACCGACGAGCAGATAAAAGATATGGCAATGAAAGCAACGAATCATGACACACAGCAGTTAGGTGCATTTAAAAAATTGTCAGCAAAGGACTTAGTAGAAATTTATAAAACAGCAAAATAAATCCAATAAGAAGCCATGTATCTATAAAATAGAAAAAGGAATTCCTGAACACAAAATATTCGGGGATTCCTTTTCGTTTGTTTTAATAAGCAGCCATTTCTTCAACGGCCTGTTTTTCAATAATCGTCGTCAGATGTTCATTAAATAAAGCTTTCGTTGCATATGTGTTTGGCAGACGTTTGCAATATTCTGATAAAAGCTGATGAATCTCATCCATGACCGTGCTGTTCGGCGAATCATCAAGATCCGTCAATGAAAGATAGTAGCACTGGTTTTCAGAATCTTTATATAAAGTACTGGACAGGCTGTACTTGTTCAGTAACTTTGAAGCAAATGCAACGTCATCGAGAGAAGTAAAAGCAAAGATGCCAACTCCGTCATCGGCGAGTACACGTTTCATATCATTTCCTGAATCTGCTGAAAATGCGGATTTTCCAAAGTCTGAAAGCAGATCTGGAAGATTAGATAAAATGTCTTCATCAGCTCCCGCGAGCTGTCCAGCCAATAGACTTTTCGGCAGTTTTTTATAATGTTCACGGAAATCCTCCGGGTTATCCACTCTTGTGATCACAAGGATCAGACATTCTTTAGATACAGGAATTGCCTCAACCATCAAAGGATTATCTTCACTTGTTTCAAATCCAAGCTCTGTGGCTGCCTTATTCATCAATTCCCGGAACAGACCCTTTGCCTTCTCAGAACCAAAAGCCAGTTCACTTAACAGAGTTTCCTTTCCTTCTAAGTCTTCTTTATTTAAAGTACATCGGATCTGATTATCACTGATACGTTCTATTTTCATAATCATCACTCCTTTACTACTTTGATGTTATTATAGTATTACTTTTGCGGTGTGTAAAGCTTTTTCAATAAATTTACAATTTTATCCATAAATAGCTTGAAATAATTTCCAATTATGTATATAATTACATTATGTCGCGACAAGACTTACATTTGGAAACAGTGCGGAATTTTTATATACCACAAGAAACACTGACCATGTAAGGAAGAAACTTTCATTGTATATGGTAGGAAATTGTAACAAGAAACATCTGATTAATAAGATTGGAGGGTACGTATGACGAGTCATGATGAATTATCTTATTATCTGTCACAAGGACTGGCGATCCGTGTGGACGGCATTACAATAAGTGATGCGAATCTGGAACATCTAAATCTAATACTCAACGAAGATGATTCTTACATGAAAGAGTATGTCAACGATCAGGAAGGAGAGATCTACGCCATAGAATATCAGAAAATCAAAGAATAATATGCAAAGAGTATAGCAGAGCTGGGAGATTAATTTTCCAGCTCATTATATATCTGCTAGATAGCTTTCAATGCCATCTAAGATACATTGAACAGCTTTTTTCTGATAGTTATTATCCTGAAGTGACCTTAATTCCTCAGGATTAGATAAAAAACCACATTCCACGATCACGATCGGATAAGGATTATCCCGAAACAGATAATACTCAGCATTTGCCTTTGCCTCCCTGTGATTGTTCGGATCAAGCCCCTTGATCAAAGCAGACTGGATATGATCCGCTAACTGCTTTGATTTCTCAGACCCTTGCGGATAGAAAACCTGAGCTCCATGGACATCACTGCTTGGATAACTATTCTGATGAATGCTGATCACTGCCATAGGATCATTCTCAAAAATGAGCTGCTTTCGATTGGACAGATCACTTCGTTTCTCATTTTCTTTCGAATCCGCAAGATTATAGTCCCCATTTCTTGTCATATATACTTTATAATTTTTCTTTTCCAGAAGTTTTTGAAGCTTTAATGCAAGAGAAAGATTGATATCCTTTTCTAAAATATTCGAATTTCCAACCTTCCCAGGATCAGAACCGCCATGTCCGGCATCGATACAGATCACATTTTGATTCTTGACAGTCTGTGCAACAAAGATAGGGAATGTAATAGAAGAAACAGATAATAAAACGACGATCAGAAGAACACCCCAGAAGATGAAACGATGTTGTTGATTCATAGGAAGAACATCCTTTTTCTTTTTATTAATCATTATATGATGTAAGTATCAAAAGTATAAATTGCGAAGTCTCAATGGTGCAATACTTTATTTTTTCCATATTTAATGTTATAATAAATCCAAATGACTACATTTAATCATTGAAGAAAGATTAAAAGTCAGGAGAGTTTAATATGGAAACAAGACTTGTAAAAATTAATAATATGGAAGATTGCAAAAAGGACATGGAAGAAGCAGGAGAGCTGATCAAAGCAGGCGAACTTGTTGCATTTCCAACAGAGACAGTCTATGGTCTTGGAGGGAATGGATTACTTCCTGATGCGGCAAAGAAGATCTATGCAGCGAAGGGAAGACCTTCTGATAATCCATTGATCCTTCACGTATGTGATATGCAGATGGTAGAATCTCTGGTCAAAGAGATTCCAGACAATGCAAGACGTGCGATGGAACATTTCTGGCCGGGACCTATGACGGTGATCTTGCAGAAAGCGGATCAGGTACCAGATTGTGTGACAGGCGGACTTGATACAGTAGCGATCCGTATGCCGGATCATCCAGTTGCATTAGAGCTGATCAGAAGATCAGGAGTGCCGATCGCAGCACCAAGTGCGAATACATCTGGGCGTCCAAGTCCGACAAAAGCAGAACATGTCATGGAAGATCTTCATGGAAAGATTCCGATGATCTTAGATGGGGGAGCTGTTATGGTAGGTGTAGAATCAACGATCATTGATTTTACAGAAATAGTTCCAGTGATCCTAAGACCAGGATGGATCACAAAGGAGTCCATGGAAGAATTTCTTGGGTGTGAAGTATTGATGAATACATCTTTAAAAGCAAGCGATCACGGAATTCCAAGAGCACCTGGAATGAAGTACAAACACTATGCACCAAAGGCGGAGATGGTGCTTGTATTAGGCGATGATCAGGAGAAAGTCGTAAATCATATCAATCAGCTTGCGAAAGAACAAAAGGAACAGGGTAAGAAGATAGGAATCATTGCATCGGATGAGACAAAAGACCTCTATCAGGCAGATGAAGTTATTTCTGTAGGACAGAGAGCACATCTCGAGACAGTAACAGCACATTTATATGATGTATTAAGAGAATTTGACCATAAGGATGTTGATATGATCTATTCCGAAGGATTTGAAGGTGAACCCTTAAGTGAGGCGATCATGAACCGTATGGTAAAAGCAGCAGGACATGAAATCCTCCGTATTTAAAAAGGAGAATATTTTGAAGAAGATAATAATGGTGAGTACGAATAATACGTGCCGAAGCTTTATTGCAGAGTCGATCCTTCGCCAGTATCTTTTGGATGCAGATCAGAAGAATGTTGAAGTGATCTCAAGAGGGCTGGTCGTATTATTTCCAGAACCTGTCCATGTCAAAGCAGCAGACATGGTAATAAAGACGTGCGGGATTGAAAGTCTTGATTTTCGGTCGGCGCAGCTTACGCAGGAAGAAGTAGAAGAAAGCGATCTGATCTTAACCATGACAGAAGAGCAGAAAGATAAGATCTTAGAAGAATATCATGGATACAAAGAGATCGCGACATTGAACGAATATGCCAGAGTGGAAGGTGCGATCATTGACCCATACGGCATGGAAGATGACGACTACGAGCGCTGTTTTGAACAGATTGCCCGTTTAGTTAAGAAAATATGGCAAGAAAGACTAGGAGGAAACAAAATGATAGGTATTGGTAGTGATCACGGTGGATATGCATTAAAACAGGCAGTTATCAAACATCTGGAAGAAAAAGGATATGCAGTGAAAGATTATGGATGCTATTCAGAAGAATCCTGTGATTATCCAGTTTATGCAAAAGCAGTAGCGAATGCAGTCAAAGACGGAGAAGTAAAACAGGGAATCTTAATCTGTGGAACAGGAATCGGAATCTCTATTACAGCGAATAAGATCAAAGGAATCCGTGCAGCACTTTGTAGTGACACATTCAGTGCACATGCAACAAGAGAACATAATGATGCAAACATTCTTGCAATGGGAGCACGTGTTGTTGGAGAAGGTTTAGCACTTGATATCGTTGATACATTCCTTGAGACAGAATTCTCAAATGATGAGAGACACATTCGTCGTATCAATATGATCGAAGACTAGAAGAGAAAATCAAAGTTATATAAAAATAAGATATAAGCCATATGAATAAAGAAGATATGCAGACAGTTTTTTAGAAGTGATCAACAGTTTGCATGTCTTTTTTTGTATACAAAATCACTTTGAAGATGATAAAAAACAGTTAAGATTCAGTTAAGAAGCAGAAAAAAATTATCATATCTTAACACAAAAAAACTGACTAACGTTCATTTGTATACACTGAAAACCCTTATGTTTTGGTGCTTTTTACTAAATTTAGAAGTGGTTATTTGTAAGTATTAAACAAAAAACAAACACAATCTTAACGGAAAAAGAATTGACAAATAAAAATTTGAGGCATAAAATAGCTTTCAGAACAAGGGTGTTTACGATGTATTGTGTAAGCACTCTTTTACTTTTGCAGGAATTAAACCCTTGAATCTCTGCAAAAAATTAAAATTAAAGAAGGTGAGGAGAAAATGGGTTCATTGGGAGATTATCTGATGGAAGAGCTGTCACTTAAGACAAGCTTTACGATCCCCATCGGCGGAGGTATTCCAGTACCGCAGTCAGCCGTAACAACATGGGTGATCATGGCAATCGTAGTGTTGCTCTGCATCATATTCGTACGGAACCTGAAAGTCATACCAGAAGGACCGCAAGTTTATGTGGAAGCCTTAGTTGGTTTCATCTATAACTTCATCGGTGGTCTGGTCGGCGAAAAAGGGAAACGTTACATACCGTTTCTTGGAACAATTCTGATTTATCTTGGCTGTGCAAATATTTCGGGATTTTTCAGAGCAAAACCGCCAACGAAAGATCTGAATGTTACCGCAGGATTAGCGATCATCAGTTTGTTTTTGATCATATATTCCGGAATCCACGAGAAAGGATTGAAGGGATATATACACAGTTATGTGGAACCTATGCCAATGATGGCGGCCATTAACATCCTTGAATTATTTACAAGACCGTTATCACTGTGTATGCGACTTTTTGGAAATGTCTTAGGAGCATTCGTTTTGATGGAATTGATTACACATATCGCACCAGCAATCGTGCCATTACCATTTAGTTGTTACTTCGACTTTTTCGATGGGTTGTTGCAGGCATATGTATTTGTATTGTTAACATCACTGTTTATCAGTGAATCAATTGAGTAAGATGTATCATGACAGATACACAAATTTAATTTTTATTTAAAAGGAGATTAGAACTATGGGATTAGCAGCTATTGGAGCAGGAATTGCAGTATTAACAGGTTTAGGAGCAGGTATTGGTATCGGTGTTGCAACAAATGGAGCACTTGGAGCAATCGCAAGACAGCCAGAAGAAGCTGGAAACATCAATAAAACATTATTACTTGGTTGTGCATTAGCCGAAGCTACATCAATTTATGGATTAGTTGTTGCGATTCTGTTAATCGTAATGAAATAGAAGTAGGAGGCGGAAGATATGTTTCTGAAATTAGACTGGGGCATTATCTGGCCGATCGTCAACATTGTCGTATTTTATCTCTTGCTTAGAAAATTCTTATTTGGTCCAGTCAGTGAGGTCATGGAGCAAAGAAAAAAAATGATCTCAAGTGACTTAGATGATGCAGCACAGACGAAAGCTGAAGCAGAAGAGATCAAGCAGGAATATGAGAAAAACCTTGCACAGGCAAAGGATGAGGCAGGACAGATCGTTTCCGACGCAAGAGCAAGAGCCAAGAATGAATACCAGAATAAGATGGATCAGACAAAAGAAGAGATTGCTCTTATGAGAGAAAATGCCCGTAAAGACATTGAAGCTGAGAAACAAAAGACGATCGCAGGTCTTCAGACAGAGATCGCAGGTATCGCACTTATGGCAGCTTCGAAAGTTGTGGAAAAAGAAGCAAACGACAAAGGCAACGAGAAGCTTTTGGATGATTTCCTGAAAGAGGCAGGTGTCTAGCATATGAAGAGAATTTCCATGACGTATGGACAGGTATTGTTTGAACTTGGAATCAAAAAAGAAAGTTTGCAAAAAGCACAGGACATGCTTCATGAAAATGAAGAGCTTTTAAGTGCATTAGAGAATCCAACGATCACAAAGAAAGAAAAAGAAAATGTGGTGGAAAAGTTGTTTCCTGATGATATAAAAAGTTTCTTAAAAGTTGTATGTGATAATGATGATATCGCTTGTTTTGACGAGGCAGTTGAGTATTATGATGAACTAAAACGCAAGACAGATAAGATCATTAAGGCAGAGTTTGACTATGTGACAATGCCAAAAGACGAACAGCTTGAGCGAATCAAACAGTATCTTATGAAACAATATCAGGCAGACAAGGTAGAGCTTACTTTAAAAGAAGAGAAACACTTGATCGGTGGTTTTGTACTGAAAGTTGGAGACCACGTTTATGATAACAGCCTGAGTGGAAAAATGAGAAAATTACAGCAGAAACTTACATGGAGGTGAGGATCAGGTGAGCAGTATCAATCCAGAAACAGTCGTTTCTGTATTAAAAGATCAAATTGAAAACTATGACCAGAAAACTGAGGTCAAAGAAGAAGGAAGAATCATTCAGATCGCAGACGGTATTGCAACAGTCTATGGAATGGACCAGGCAATGTATGGAGAACTTGTTATTTTTGAAACAGGTGTTCACGGACTTGTACTGAATGTTGAAAGAAACTGTATCGGTTGCGTTTTACTTGGTTCCGATCATGGATTAATGGAAGGATCTAAAGTAGCAAGAACCGGTGTACAGGCAGATATCCCGGTTGGAGATGCTATGATCGGACGTGTCGTTAATGCGATCGGAGAACCAATCGATGGAAAAGGTGAGATTAAAACTGACGAGAGAAGACCAATCGAACATGAGGCAGCAGGAGTTATCGACAGAAAATCTGTTGACCAGCCATTACAGACAGGTATCTTAGCAATCGACTCTATGTTCCCAATCGGACGTGGACAGCGTGAGCTGATCATCGGTGACCGTCAGACAGGTAAAACATCGATCGCAGTTGATACGATCTTAAATCAAAAAGGACAGGATGTTATCTGTATTTATGTAGCGATCGGACAGAAAGCATCAACAGTATCACAGATCGTAACAACATTAAGTAAACATGGTGCTATGGATTACTCTATCGTAGTATCCGCATCTGCAAGTGACCTTGCATCTTTACAGTACATTGCACCATATGCAGGAACAGCGATCGCAGAGCATTTTATGCATCAGGGAAAAGACGTTTTGATCGTATATGATGATCTGTCTAAGCACGCCGTTGCTTATCGTGCAATTTCCTTACTGCTGGATCGTCCACCTGGACGTGAAGCTTACCCTGGAGATGTATTCTACTTACATTCAAGATTACTAGAACGTTCTTGCCGATTAAGTGATGAACTTGGTGGTGGATCTATCACAGCATTACCGATCATCGAAACACAGGCAGGAGACGTATCCGCGTACATTCCTACAAACGTAATCTCTATCACAGACGGACAGATCTTCCTTGAAAGTGAGTTATTCTTCTCCGGTGTAAGACCAGCGGTCAATGTTGGACTTTCTGTATCCCGTGTAGGTGGAGCAGCACAGACAAAGATCATGAAGAAAGTAGCCGGAAACCTTCGTATTGACTTAGCTCAGTATCGAGAACTTGAGGTATTTACACAGTTTAGTTCAGACCTTGACGATGGAACAAAAGCAACATTAAATTATGGATCTCATCTGATCGAACTGTTAAAACAGCCACTGTACCATCCAATGGCATTACATAAACAGATCTTACTTCTGTTTGCAGCAGGTCATAAGATGTTAAATGATGTTCCAGTCAAAGAATTAAAGGCAGAGACAGAAGAAATGACAGCATTCTTTGAACAGAAATATCCAGAGACAGTGAAGAAGATCGACGAAGGCAAAGTCTTAACAGATGACATTGCAAAAGAGATCCAAGAGGCGATAGAAGCCTATTTAAAGTAGGTGATCACTATGGCAAATATCAGAGAAATTAAAACAAGGATGAACAGTATCGAAGATACATTAAAGATCACAAATGCGATGTATCTGATTTCATCTTCTAAATTAAAGAAAGCAAGAAAGCAGTTAGATGCCACAACTCCATACTTTGAAATGCTTCAGGCATCTCTGCTTGATATCATGGCACATACGCCAGATCTTCAGCACATTTTCTTAAACAAAAGAAAGAAAGAACATCCAAAAAAAGGATATCTTGTGATGACTGCAGACCGTGGACTTGCCGGGGCCTATAATCATAACATTACAAAAATGGCAGAAGAGAATATTAATGAAGATGACAAACTGTTCGTGATCGGATATATGGGACGTAATTATTTCGGACGAAGAAATGCAGCCCAGATGGACGAGGATTTCTTCTATACAACACAAGATCCTACGATCTACAGAGCAAGAAGAATTGCGGAAAAAATGATCGAGGAATATGTATCAGGAGAACTTGACGAAGTCTATATTATTTATACTAAGATGATCACATCCATTACCTCAGAACCAAAGATGATCCGTGTGTTACCATTAAACCCAGATCAGTATGAGTTTGCAGGAAAAGGAAAGAGATCACATATGACAGAATTTCAGCCATCCGTAAAGGCGGTGCTTGACCGCCTGGCACCAAACTATATCAAAGGACTTGTCTATGGTGCGATGGTAGAATCATTTTCCAGTGAATTAAACGCCAGAATGATGGCGATGGAAGGTGCAAGCAAGAGTGCGAGAGAAATGATAAGATCACTGGGACTTATGTATAACCGTGCTCGTCAGGCAGCAATCACTCAGGAGATCACTGAGGTGTGTGCCGGAGCTAAATCATTAAAGAAAGAGTAACAGTGAAGGAAGGGAAATAAAATGGAAAAAGGAAAAATCGTACAGATTCTTGGTCCAGTAATCGACGTAGAATTTGAAACTGAACAGCTCCCTTTGATTCATGACGCCTTGACCGTTGTTAATAAAGGAAAAGAAGTTGTTATGGAAGTGGAACAGCATATGGGAAATCGTACTGTACGCTGTATCCTGTTAGCAGCCAGTGAAGGACTTCACAAAGGAATGGAAGTCACAGCAACTGGTGGACCAATCAAAGTTCCAGTTGGAAAACAGACATTAGGACGTATGTTTAACGTACTTGGAGAAGCAATTGATAAAGGAGAACCTGTAGAATCAGAAGAAAAATGGGCGATCCATCGTGAACCACCTAAATTTGAAGACCAGAGTCCTGTTGTAGAAATGTTTGAGACAGGTATTAAAGTCATCGACCTTTTAGCTCCATATGCAAAAGGTGGTAAGATCGGTCTGTTTGGTGGTGCTGGAGTTGGTAAGACAGTCTTAATTCAGGAACTGATTCATAATATCGCAACAGAACATGGTGGATATTCCATCTTCACAGGTGTAGGAGAACGTTCAAGAGAAGGAAATGACCTCTGGAATGAAATGACAGAATCCGGAGTTATCAAAAATACAGCCTTAGTCTTTGGACAGATGAATGAGCCACCTGGATCTCGTATGAGAGTTGCCCAGACAGGACTTACAATGGCAGAATATTTCCGTGATCAGGAAAAACAGAACGTGTTATTATTCATCGATAACATTTTCCGTTATGTACAGGCAGGATCAGAGGTATCAGCGCTGTTAGGACGTATGCCATCAGCCGTAGGTTATCAGCCAACACTGGCAAATGAAGTTGGTGCTCTACAGGAACGTATCACATCTACAAAGAATGGGTCTATCACATCTGTACAGGCAGTTTATGTGCCAGCTGATGACTTAACTGACCCAGCGCCAGCAACAACATTTGCCCATCTGGATGCAACAACTGTATTATCAAGAGCGATTTCTGAACAGGGTATCTATCCAGCCGTAGACCCACTGGAATCAAGCTCTCGTATCTTAGAGCCAGACATCGTTGGAGAAGAACACTATGAAGTAGCAAGACGTGTAGAAGAAGCACTTCAGAGATACAAAGAATTACAGGATATCATTGCAATCCTTGGTATGGAAGAATTAGACGAAGAAGATAAAATCACAGTATACCGTGCAAGAAAGATTCAGAAATTCTTATCTCAGCCATTTAACGTAGCAGAAACATTTACAGGAATCCCTGGTAAATACGTTCCTGTCAAAGAAACGATCCGAGGATTCAAAGCGATCTTAGATGGAGAAATGGATGAATATCCAGAACAGGCCTTCTTGATGGTCGGAACAATTGATGATGTAAAGGAAAAGGCAAAAGAGGTGATGTAAATGGCAGAAACCTTTTATTTTGAGATCATTGCCAGTGACAAAAAGTTCTACAGCGGAGCTTGTGAACATGTCATTTTCCCAGCAGTGGACGGACTTTACGGTGTATTAGCAAATCATGAAGATACAGTAACAGCCGTTGTTGCAGGAGAGCTTCGTTTTAAAGTTGATGGGGAATGGAAAGTTTGTATTGTTGGTGAAGGATTCGCAGATGTCACCAGAGATTTCGTAGTCATCGTGGTAGATACGGTGGAACGCCCAGAAGACATCGACATCATCCGTGCAAGAGAGGCCAAAACAAGAGCAGAAGAACGACTCAAACAGAAACAAAGCCGTTTGCAGTACTATCATACACAGGCAGCATTGTCACGTGCTATGGCACGACTGAAAGTTACATCAAAATATGTGAAAAAATAGAGTCTGAGAAGACAAATATAGCTAAATGAGAAAAAAGATCAACTATCCAGTAAGTGGAAAGTTGGTCTTTTTTTTGTACAATCTGCATAAAAAATATCAAGAATACTGCTTGACTCTGCACTGAAAGGATAGACTACACTACAAATATACGAGGTAGAAAATAAAATGTGCAATATGCAGAAAGGATGAAACTATGAATTTTGAATTAACTCCACAGCAGAAGGCAGTTCAGCAGAGTGCAAGACAGTTTGCTCAGACTGTATTACAGGAAACAGTTCTTGAAGATGATGCAGCAGGACGTTTCCCAGAAGAAGCATATAAGAAAATGGGGGAAATGGGATTTGTCGGGCTTCCATTTCCAAAAGAATATGGTGGTCAGGGAGGAGATTATTTATCCTATGTATTAGCATTAGAAGAAATCTCCAAGATCAATTCATCTGTAGGAATTGCTTATTCTGTATGTACTTCATTATACTCTGGTGCTCTGATCAATGATGGAAATGAAGAACAGAAGAAAAAATATCTGCCAGAAGTTCTGTCTGGAAAGAAAATGGGATCATTTTGTTTAACAGAACCAGATGCAGGTTCTGATGCAGCAGGATGTAAAACAACAGCGATCTGGAATGGAAAAGAATATATCCTGAATGGATTAAAATGCTTCATTACAAATGGACCATTAGCAGATTACTATATGGTAGTTGCTCTTACGAATCCAGAATTAAAGACAAAAGGATTAACAGCATTCATCGTAGAACGTGAATGGGAGGGTGTATCCATTGGTAAGATCGAAGATAAGTGCGGAATCAGATGTGCACAGGTATCTGAGGTCATCTTTGATAATGTAAGAGTTCCAAAAGAGAACATGCTCGGAGAAGAAGGAAAAGGATTTGCTGTTGCAATGAAAGACCTGGATGGAGGACGTATTGGTGTTGCAGCTCAGGGGCTTGGAATCGCTAAAGGAGCTTATGACATCGCATTTAATTATTTAAAAGAGAGAGAACAGTTCGGAAAACCATTATACAAGAATCAGTATTTAGCATTTAAGATGGCTGAGTTAGAGACAGAGATCGAGATGGCTCAGTATATGTTATACAAAGCAGCAACAGATAAGCAGGAAGGCAGAAGCTACAGTGTACCAGCGGCTAAAGCGAAGATGGTTTGTACAGATGCAGCAATGCATGTAGCCACAGAAGCTGTACAGATGCTGGGTGGAAATGGATATATGAAAGAATATCATGTAGAAAGAATGCTGCGTGATGCTAAGATCACACAGATCTACGAAGGAACAAATGAAATTCAGAAACTTGTCATCAGCGGAAATATGTTTCGTAAATAAGAATAAATAGGAGGTGTCGAAATGAAAAAAGCATTGGAAGGAATTAAGGTAGTTGATCTTACTTCAGCTTTAAGTGGACCGTTTTGCACGATGATGTTAGCTGATTATGGAGCGGACGTATTAAAAATCGAGCCTCTACACGGAGATCAGTGCAGAACATGGGGTCCAATTGATGAAAAGAGCGGAGAGAGCGGATTTTACTGTTACGTAAACAGAAATAAAAAGGGTGCAACATTAAACCTGAAATCTGAAAAAGGAAAGCAGATGTTTTATGATCTGGTAAAGGATGCAGATATTCTTGTTGAGAATTATCGTGGTGGGGTTACAAAGAAGCTGGGGATTGATTATGAGACGGTAAAGAAGATCAATCCATCCATTATCTATGCATCCTGTTCCGGATTTGGACAGTATGGACCATTAACACACAGAGCCTGCTATGATATCGTGGCGCAGGCAATGGGCGGAATGGTGAATCTGACTGGTTTTAAAGATACAGATCCAGTCAAAGTTGGTCCATCTGTCGCAGACCATGTATCAGGGATTTATTTAACAGTTGGTGTATTGGCAGCCCTTCATCATCGTGATATGACTGGAGAAGGGCAGCAGGTTGATGTATCTATGTTTGATACAATATTCAGTCTTCTTGAAAATGCCTTAGTGAATTATACAATGGCAGGGGAGATATCGCAGAGAAATGGAAACATAGACCCATCCATTGCTCCATTTGATATTTTCCCTTGTAAGGACGGATTTACAGCACTCGGGGTAGGAAATGACAGATTATTTGATACATTCTGTCATACGATCGGACATGAAGAGCTGCTTGGTGATCCAAGATACAAAACCAATGATCTAAGGTGTAAGAATTACCTGCCGGAACTGCAGGAACTGATCCGTGGATGGTGTATGGAACATACAAAGAAAGAGATTGAATATATCATGGATGAAGCAGGAATTCCATGTGGACCGGTATTAGATGTAAAAGAAGCGATCGAACATCCACATACACAGGCAAGAGAGATGATGGTTCACTGCGAACATCCTACGGCAGGAGATCTTTATTTCCAGGGATGTGTTACGAAGATGTCAGAAACTCCAGGAGTTGTAGAAACGCCTTCCCCACTTCTAGGAGAGCATAACAGAGAGATCTTTGGATTAACCGAAGAAGAAGAAGCACAGTTAAAAGAAGAAGGCGTAATTTAATTACTTTTATTTCATAAGGAGGAGCAACATGAGAAAAGTATCTTATTTAAGTTACAATATGACGACAGCGGATGCAAATAATCCAGATGGAATCGTACCAGTTGGACGTCAGTTTGACTTTATCGGAGATGTTGAAACAGAAGAAATGATCTTGGTAGATGGAGATGAATCTCTCTGTCTGGGATATGAAGATGTAAAGATCTATCAGGATGTGTATGTAGGAGATATGATGGAGTACAAAGCTACTTTAACACATATCGGAAATACATCAAGAGACTGCAGGATCGAAGTATTTAAGCTGGCTACACCAGCATACAGAGCTGGGAAAGAAGACTACAAACCAGGAGATATGGTATGGTTTGATGAGCCTGTATTATGTACAGAAGGTAATGTAAGACTGGTTGTTAAGAAACACTTACAACGTGGAGAACAGCCAGATGGAGCAGTTATTGATCCATGGCGTCATCTGGATGATTTTCCAGAAGATGAATAAAGTACATAAGACAGATTGAAAGGAGAAAGAATGATGAAAGATACAATCACTTTTCGTTATAGAATGTCAGACCGTGACGTATTTTACGGTGGTGGAGTTGTAAATGGTGCCAGAAGTATCACACTGATGGAAGATGCAGCAAAACGTTTGATGGCAAAAACATTTGGAAATACAGGAAGATGTGTAGAAGTTAAAAAAGTTCGTCTTTACACACCATGTTTTGCCGGAGATTATATGGAATATATCGCTGGAATCAGAAAACAGGAAGGAAATAAAGTACTGATCGAAGTTCGTTCTTTTAAGATAATTGAAGTACCAACAGATCCTCCATATCCAAGTTCTATTGATGTTCTGGAAAATCCACCATTATCAACAGTTGTACAGTTCTGGTATGAATATTAGATCTTATAAAGCTCATTCATAGTATTAATAAATAATAAACCTGGCAAAAAGGCTGTAAATTCTTTGGGGTAAGCAAAGAAATTTACAGCTTTTTTGGTGTGCATTCTTATTTTGTATAACAAATATTAATTTATTTACTCTCTTTCTCGACAGGGATAATGATCTTAGTCACCCTGCGAGTTTCATCGTTGACATCCAGAGGGGAAAGGATGAATTCTTCTGTTGCTGGTCCTGTAACAGTGTAGCCATTCTGGCGGATCCATTTCATCATCTGGATATAAGAAGTCGGGATATCCTCATAGTTACCGATATGGATCATGGTTACGGCATCAAAATCCCCGAAATCACGAATATCATCGGTAGAAGAAGTATCTTCGATATGGACTGCAAATTCGACCATGGAGTTTGCTGAGAGGAACTTGTTCATGATATTATCTTCATAAAATGTCACATAAACAGGTCCCATGATCTTATGTTTGGAATGCTCTGCTTTCCGAAGAATGGAAATCCATCGGTCTAAGGACATCTCAGAGTAATCATATCCTTCCATCTCAGAACGGTCATACATTAAACTGATCTTAGGAATATGTTCAATAGAGATTGCAAGGTCTTCGGAAGGAAGAGAAGAAGATGCTTCTAGAATATCAATTCCATTTTGAATCTTTTGGAGCAGATAGCTGCATTCGGTGTACTGATCGATCCGCTTCATGATATCATCTCGCATCGTCTCAAGATGTGAATTGATGTTCGCCTCAAGGGACTGAGCATCGTTCTCAGATATGATCTGTCGGATATCTTTTAATGGAAAGCCCATTTGTTTTAAAGTTTTAATGATCATCAGATTGACGATCTGTGATTTTGAATAATAACGGTAGTGCGTACTGTCGTCTCGATAGTCTGGTGTGAATAATCCGATCTCATCGTAATAGCGTAAAGTCTTCTGGGGTATATTACAGAGGGTCGATAATTCGCCGATACAGTAGCGCGCTTTTTTAGCTGACATAAATTACCTCCGATTCATAAGCAATAAGAATGCGAATCATAAAATAAATATTACCTATCTGTTCATTATATCATAAAAGATGGATAAATCATAGATGATTTTATTCAAAATGCATAAAAATAAAAAGATAATTCTTATAGAAATTGTATAAAATACACAGAAGAATAAGAGATATATCCTAAAGGATATATCTCTTATTCTTGACTTATATGAGGAAGATATTGTTAGCGAAATGTATTTATTTTGCGTCACATTTCAATACTGCATTTAATAATACGGAAGCACCCTGTGTGCACTGTTCTGGAGATGTATATTCAGGTTCACAGTGAGAATGTCCGTCTTTGGATGGTACGAATACCATTGTTGTCGGAAGCATATAAGCTGCGAACTGAGCATCATGTCCAGCACCGGAGTTGATCTTCTGGTTAGAATATCCAAGTTCATCAACAGATTCCTGAACGTAAGAAACAAGTTCTTTGTCATAGTAAACAGTATCACGTGTCCATGCAATTTCATAATCAGTCTTGCATTTTACGACTTCTTTAGGAATATTTTCAATTACTTTGACAACCTGTTCGATTACTTCTGGTTTTTCATGACGTGCATCTAATGAGAATTCTGCATAATCAGGAATTACTGTATGTACGTTTGGATGACAGAAGATCTCACCTGTTGTGTAAACAAGTTCTGGATCTAATTTGTCTAATTCATCATGCAGGTACTGAAGAACTTTAGAAGCTCCATATAAAGCATCCTGACGATACTTCATAGGAGTTGTTCCTGCATGGTCAGACTGTCCATAAACTTTGATCGTGTAGTTAACCATTCCAAGAACGCAAGTAACAACACCAATGTCATTTCCAGCGGCTTCAAGGATAGGTCCCTGTTCGATATGTAATTCGAACATTGCTTTGTAATCTTTGTTATTTAAACGGTTTGCTTTGTCACCTTTGTATCCAGATGCATCAAGGGCAGCACCGAATGTCTTTGTAGCATCAAGAACAGAAGTAGATTTTAACATATCTTCATGTTTGAAGTTTACACGGATATCTTCTGGAAGATAGTCATAGCAGATAACACCGGAAGACATCATTGCTGGTGGATATAAGGATCCTTCTTCATTTGTCCAGATCATAGCTGTTAAATTATGTTTATGAGGGATGTTCTGGTCAGCAACTGTTTCAAGAACTTCCATAGCTCCCATAACACCTAAGATTCCGTCATAATTTCCACCGTTCTTTACGGAATCACAGTGAGAAGCCATTACGATTCCAGGAAGATCTGGTTCACTTCCAGGAAGTGTTGCATATAAGTTCGCCATATCATCAAATTTAATTGTAGCTCCGATCGCTTCCATGCGGCGTACAAACTCACCTCTTGCCTGCAGTGCTTCTGGAGAAAGGGAATAACGAGTGATTCCGCCGTGTCCGGCATCTCCGAACTGACTCATTGTTTTGATCTTGTCTGTCATTCGTTCTAAACTGCATTCGTACATAATAGTTACCTCCTAAAGATTGATTTACTTTTTTAATAAATTTAATTTGATCACGTTCCAACATACCATGGCGGTAATGATACCAGATGCGATCGCTCCACCTGTAATAACTGCTTCTAAGCCACGTTCGGCAAACATTTTAAAATTCGTCTGAATGGCATTTCGCATCATATAATAAAGTGCGGCACCTGGAATCAATGGGATCATGCCTACTACCAGATAAAGAGTGGAAGGTGATTTCGTTTTACGTGCCATAAGTTCGGAATAGATTCCGAGAAAAAAAGCTGCTGCAAAATATTGCCGTTCATAGTGAGATATAAAGGATCCGCTGATCAGATATACACACCAGGAGAGGCCTCCGCCTAAGGCTGTGAAGAACAGCCATTGTCCGCGCAGATTAAACAAAAGCGCAAACCCAAGAGATCCAAAAAATGCAGCAATGATCTGTATATATGGATTCATGGTACAAGCCTCCTTTTACAGCAGATAGTAAGCAATGGCAAAACCAATGGCGATGGAAGAAGAAATAAATAGTGCTTCCAAAAGCCTTGTTAAGCCGGATAACATGTTTTCTGAGATCATTTCCCTGATACAATTGGTAAACATCAGTCCAGGGATCAAGATCATGATATTTCCTATGCTTATCTTATCCAGAGAAAACATAGCGTTTGTATAAACACAGGATGCGGCCATACAGCCCGATACTGTTGACAATAATACAACCAGAAGAAAACGGTTTAGAGGCAGTGGTTGAAGGAGAAGTTCGACACACCGTATACCGATTCCGATCATACCGGAAACGGCGGCATCAGGAAGGCTGCCTCCAAAAAATATTGTGAAAGAAGAGGAGATCAAAGCATATATGAGCATGGAGGGTATTGGACCATACTTTGGCAGTGCTTTGATCTGCCTGATTTTTTGATCGACCGTTTTCATATCCGGAAGAGTGGAACACATCCTTCTGGATAAAGCATTTAAATAGAGTAATTCATATAGATTCAGGGAAAGGTTATGAATCCGTCTCGACAAGGTGATCGTGCCAAATTGCTTGGAGGAAATTGTAACAACGATCATGTAAGTCATGCAGAAGACTTCGGTCGTTTCCGATCCATATGCAGTACACATACGATAGATCGAATTTTCGACGCGTTGGACCTCAGCTCCGGAGACGAGCATTCGGCTGCCAATCTCCAGAACATTAAAGAGCATGTGTTCAGCTTGTTTCGGCGTAAGTCGTAATTTCTTTCTCTTCATAAGAATCCTCTGATTTTATAAAATTATGTTAAGTGTTTGTATTATAGGGTTTAGTGTTTTCTTGGGCTTCGTTTTACATATTCACCGAGTCCAGGTGTTCCGACAAAGTCTCCATTGTCATATACAACATTTCCACGAAGGTAAGTACGGATTGGATAACCGTGTAACTGTTTTCCTTCCCAGATCGTATGATCCAGATCAGAGTGCATATTATCAACGCTGATCGTGAAGTCTTTGTCTTTGTCGTAGATAACGATGTCAGCATCTTTACCTACACTGATAGATCCTTTGTTGTCGCATCCAAAGATCTTGGCTACGTTTGTAGAGCATAATTCAACAGCTCTCTCAAAAGTGATCTTTCCGCTATTTGCGGCATCCAGCATATATGGATATAAGTTTTCTACACCAGGGCACCCGTTAGGGATCTTTGTAAAGTCATCTTTACCCCAGTCTTTTTCATAACTCTGGAATGGGCAGTGGTCAGTAGCAACTGTATCGATCATTCCATTCTTAATTGCTTTCCATAAAGCATCCTGACTTTCCTGTCCTTTCATAGGAGGAGAGCAGACGAAGTTTCTTCCATCTTCGCGTTTGTATACGTCGCATGTAAATTCCAGATACTGTGGACATGTTTCAACGAATACGTCAGCACCTTCTTCTTTGGCTTCGATACAAGCTTCCAGACCTTCTTTATCTGCCATATGAACCAGATATAAAGGAGCATCTAAATGCTTAGCCCAGTGAACAGCACGTTTGTCGGCCTCAGCTTCTACGAATTCAGGACGGCTCATGTAATGATACCAAGCGCTTGTTTTACCTTCACTTAAGAATTTCTCTGTATAATAATCGATCAGATCAGGGTTTTCAGCGTGGATATTGATCATCGCTCCAAGTTCTTTTGCACGAAGCATCAGTCTTGCAAGCATTCCGTCATCTACCATCATTCCTTCTTTTTTGTAAACAAGGAAGCATTTGAAACTTGTGATACCTTCAGCAACTGCCTTTTCCATTTCTTCAAGGATCTCACCTTCATTTAAATCAGTGATGCAGCAGTGCATTGCATAGTCTACGCAGGCTTCTTTCTCTAAAACTTCTTTCTTGGAGTTAACTAATCCGCGGATCGTTTCTCCTTTGTGCTGTACAGGATAGTCAAAAATCGTTGTGACACCACCACAGGCAGCAGCACGAGTACCTGCCATGTAACTGTCAGCGGAAACAGTTCCACCAAATGGCATAGCCATATGTGTATGTGCATCTAAAGCACCAGGAAGAACTAATTTACCAGCGGCATCATAAATTTCTTTCGCATCTGCTTCAATATTTTGTGCCATGGCAGCGATCTTTCCGTCTTTCACTGCAACATCGCATAAAAAACTTTCGGTAGAGGTTACGACGGTTCCATTTTTAATGATCAAATCGAATTCTTTCATATTACTAAGACCTCCTTATCGATGTGATATTTCTTATTCGTACTTAGTTTTGATTTTGATTTCGTGTTCTTCACGTCCAGGTTTAATAACGATCTCACCAGGAGTGATACAATCCATAACAGGACAGACATTCAGGCATAGATGACATCCAACACATTTATCTGTATTTAATCTTGGACGACGAGCTTCCTCATCCCAGTCAATTGCCTGATGTCCACCATCAAAGCATGATACATAGCATCTACCACATCCAGCACAAGCATCTTCATCAAATTTAGGAAGCAGTTTGAAACTTCGATCAAGATCTTCGGCAGGAACAATATTAGGAAGGGCAAGACCTACCAGATCAGAAAGTTTTTCAATACCATTATCTTCCATGTAATGAGATAATCCGCTGATCATGTCTTCAACGATGCGGTATCCATACTGCATAACTGCCGTAGTTACCTGAAGGTTAGAAGCACCAACAAGGATAAACTCTAAGGCATCTCTCCAAGTTTCGATTCCACCAACACCAGTGATAGGCACATTAACCAAATCTGGATGCTGTTTCATCTGTGTAATGAAACGAAGAGCAATAGGTTTAACTGCAGCTCCTGAGTATCCGGAAATAGAAGATTTACCGTTTACAACAGGCATAGCAGTGATATTTTCGATATCAATATTTGTGATCGCTTTCACTGTATTGATGGCAGCGATACCAGCAGCACCACCTTCCATAGAAGCAATCGCAGGAATTTCCATATTTCCAATGTTTGGAGTCATTTTAGCGATGACAGGAAGATGTGTAGCAGCTGTAACAACTTCACAATAATGTTTTACTAACTCTGGATTCTGTCCAACGTCAGATCCCATGGCATGAGATGTCATCTGAGGACAAGAGAAGTTACACTCGATCATGTCAACACCAGCTTCTGTAACAGCTTTTGCAAGTGTTGTCCATTCTTCATCATTACTTCCCATGATACTTGCAACGATGACTTTGTTTGGATAATCCTGTTTTAAGCGGCGCATATATTCCAAGTTCACTTCTAATGGCTTGTCAGAAATCTGCTCCATATTCTTGAAACCAACCCAAGGAGTTCCTTCTTTTGTAGTGATATCAAAACGAGGAGAACACTCGTCTGGGATAAAGATACCAATTGTTTTATAATAAATTCCACCCCATCCAGCTTCAAGGGCTTTTGCACACATTTCATAGTTACTTCCTACTGGAGAAGAAGACAGGAAGAATGGGTTTTCACATTTAACTCCTAAAAAATCAATAGATAAATCTTTCTTTAATGACATAATCAATGCCTCCTTTCTATTTGTTCAGATATGCAGCAATCATAGCAGCAGCATCTTTACCTTCAGCAACAGCCTGTACAACAGTCTTTCCACCATTTACCATATCTCCACCAGTAAATACTTTTCCGCCAGCTTTGATATCTTTTGTAGTGTCACAAGCAGCCTGTCCAATAGCAAATACAACCTGATCAGCTTTCATGGTAAGTTCGGATTCATTGTCACGTCCATTAAATTTCATTGCAGTTACATGACCTTTACTACCGATGATCTCACCTGGTGCAAATTCCTGAATGATAGGAATTCCCATGCTCTGTACAGCCATAACTTCATCAATATCAGCAGGTGCTTCTTCAATTGTTCTTCTATATACGATTGTAGCTTTTGCACCCAGCTGTTTTGCTGTTGTTACACAGTCCATGGCAACGTCACCACCACCGATCACTAAAACAGTATCTCCAAGAGTCATGTTTTCTTTATTTAAGCGGGCATCTTTTAAGAAATCGATCGCACTTACAACACCATCAAGATCTTTTCCTGGGATATCAATGACTTTAGATTTCCATAATCCTGTTCCAACGAAGACTGCATCATACTCAGCTTTTAATTCTTCTAAGCGTGCAGCATCGATCGTTTCATTAAATTTAAATGTTACACCAAGTTTTTCGATTGTTGCAATATCGAAATCAACAACTTCCTGAGGTAATCTGGAAGGAACGATTCCGTATGTTAAAACACCACCAGCTTTTTCATTTGCTTCATAGATTGTTACATCATATCCGAACAATGCTAACTCTCTTGCACAAGCTAAAGAAGCAGGACCAGCTCCAACACAGGCGATCTTTCCATCACGTTTTTCTTCTACATGAAGGAATTCCATACCCTCGCGTTTTTCCATTTCAACTAAGAATTTCTGAAGCTTTCCGATTTCAATCGGTTTATCAATTCCAGTACGGCTGCAAGCCTGTTCACACAGCTGACCATAAGGACAGACTTCTGCGCAACAACCAGCTAATGGATTGTTTTCACGGATTGTTTCAGCAGCACCTTTAATATTTCTAAAACGCAGGGAACGGATGAATTTTGCTGGATCCGTTTTTGCTGGGCAGCTCTTGCTGCAAGGGGCATCATGGCAGAGAAGACATCTGGATGCTTCTTCCATGGCTGTTCTTAAATTGTAGCCCTGTTTCATTTCTTCTGCGTAAGCTTTTTTAATTACTTTACTCATCTTTATTTCACGCTCCTTTGAAAATTTGTTTCACTCTTATTTCTTAATTAATTATCTTTACCAAATTTTGCTGCCAGAAATCTTCCAGAATAATCGCAGCACACACCGAGAATATTTCCTAAGACAAGGCAGATGCAAAGCATTTTCCAATCTCCGCCACTGGCAAAAGCAGAAAAACCGCCCATGAAAGTGTTAGGAACTAAGGATAATAGATCGATCTTTGATTGATAGCAGATCAGCCAGGAGAAAGCTCCAGTTACGATCGCACCAAACAAAATGCCACTGTTGATATTTCCTGACATGATAATACACATACCCCAGAGAAGACCAACATAGTTACTGCACATGGATTTAATAAAACCGGTTTTTCCACATCCGGCTGAGAAATAAGAAGTACAGCCGACGAAGCCCATCCAGGTAGCAAGTCCAAGAACTGAACCGATACCTTGCCAGAGTCCGCAGAAAATTCCAGTGCCAAGTGCATTTGCCATAACTACACTCATATGAAACTCCTTTCTTTATTTTTCTCCACGAATGACTATGATTGTATTTTAAGGGATACATGAGATGGAATGTAAAGAGCTTATTTTCTGAAAATGAGAAAAAATATCAAGAAAAAGAAAAAAGTTTACACGTAACAGATTGTTTATAAATACAATAATTGGAAAAAGATTGACAAAAAAACGACGATATTTAGACAATATGTTTAATAACTTGCAGAAAAATTGTGCATTACTTATAAAAAATAGACAGAAACAACTCTCCAGTTAGGGGAAAGTATTTCTTGCTTCATTAGAAAAATAGCAATTAAATTTTCTATATAATAGAAATAGATTATAAATAATAGAAAAAATGCAAAAATGTATTGACAAAAATACAATCCAATGTTACCATCACAATACAAAGTAACATTTAGAAAATGATTCTGAATAATAGAACACAGAAAATGGAGGTAAGAGCTATGATCGGAAAGAAAGTTGTACATCACATGATGATGAGTGAGAAAGATGCTCACTATGTAGGTGGACTCGTTAATGGAGCAAGAATTGTTGTTCAGTGGGGCGATGTAGGAACAGAACTGATGGTATATGCGGACGGAGATATTAGTTTGTTCTTAGGATATGAGAAAATCGAATTTACAGCACCAGTCTACGTAGGTGACTTTATGGAATATGTAGGATGGATCGAAGAAGTAGGAAACCAGTCTTACAAATGCAAGTTTGAAGCATGGAAGGTAGCAACAATGCTTGATCGTACAGATGCGGATATGGAAGGAATCGAGCATACAGCTGCAACAGCATGTGAACCACCAATTCTTTGCGCAACAGGAACAGGAAGTTTATATATTGCGAAGAAAGACCAGAGAGGACCACAGGAAGAATTATTCAAAGACTTGAAACATCGTGCATAAGATTTTAGATCGGGAGTTATATATAGAAGAAAGAGAAAAGATCAAGAGACGGATTTAGTCAAAATACCGTCTCTTTTTTCGATTATATATGAAGTGTTTCAAAATTTAGAAAAAAGTTCGAGATAGAAGAAAAATATTTTGCATAGTGAAGACGGGGTTTGATATAATGATAGTGATCAAAAGAGGATATAAAAACAGATAAACGGGAGGAAAGTCATGGCACAGGAACCAAAATATCCAGTGCAGACGGTAATGAAAGCACTGGAATTGTTAAATCATCTTGCAAAGAATACAGGGAATCTTGGAGCAGGAGTCAGCGAATTAAGCGATGCACTAGGAATCGGAAAGAGTACAGTCCATCGTTTATTAGATACACTGCAGTATTATGGTTATATTGAAAAGAGTGAAGAAACAAACAGATATCGTCTTGGCTGGGAATTATATAAAGTAGGACTGTCAGTTCCAGCACAGAACCAGTTATTTAATATTGACCGCACGCATTTATTAGAACTTGGAAAGAAATTAAACGAAACGATCGATTATGGAACAATCAAAGGAAAAGAAACGATCATTATTTCCAAGATGGAATATACGAGCAATGGCATGAACAACAGTGTAAGCCCGGGCGAGTATGAATCCATTCATGCAACAGCACTTGGAAAAGTGATGATCAGTGAGATGAGCGAGGAAGAGATTTATAAGTTATTCGAAGATAAAGAAGAACTTCCAGCATATACACCACATACGATCTTAACTGTCAGTGAGCTGATCCATGAGGCAGAGAAAGTGAAGAAACAGGGATATGGGGTCAATGACGAAGAATACTGGATTGGGATGTATTGTATGGCAGTGCCTGTAAGAAATTACACAGGAAAGATCGTGGCAGCAGTCAGTGCAAGTATTCCGGTATTTCGTGTGGATGATAAGAAGAAGGAATTTGTGTTGGATGAACTTAATAGGACTGCTGGGCAGATATCTAAGGAGTTGGGGTATCTGGGGTAGATGTATTAAAAAGGCTATAACATATACTTTGAAAGATAGGATAATAATCAAAAAAATACTTTATAAAAATCAGGTCAGTCATTTTGACATTGTTTTTACGAGCTTGTAAAAATCGAGTCCAAATGGCTGACCTTTCTTTGTATTGAGAGAAATACAATTTGAGCTTATACTAAAGCCATAATAATTCATGAGTTATAAAGTAGATGATAAAAGAAGGAGAATGTGACATGGGAAATAAAGCAAATGATATTAAAAAAGAAGTTGTTCTTTATTCAAAAATTATGGATCAGAAAGGTCTTGTTAATACATTAGAAGGAAACTTATCAATTCTTGATCGTGAAGCGGGACAGTTATATATCACACCATCAGGAACAAGAAAATCATTTTTGAATGAAGATATGATCGCAGTTATGGAAGGGGATAAACAGGTAGCAGGAAGTTTGAAAAGATCCAGTGAATATTTACTTCATGAAGCAGCATTAAGAGCAAGACCAGATTGTAACGCAGTAGCACATATTCACGCCCCATATCTGACAGCATATGCATACTGTGGAAAAGATATCCGTTTAAAATGTTCTACAACATTTGCATTGGTATATGAAGAAATTCCTTGTTTACCATATGGAGAAGCAGGGACAATCCACATTGCGGATGGAATCGAAGAAGCGATTAAAGATCATGACCTGATTCTTCTTGGAAATCATGGTTGTGTGGCAGTAGGAAAGACAATGGAAGATGCAGTAAAAATTGTAGAAGCAGCGGAAGAAGTATTAAAGATCTATCATCTGACAAAACAGATCGGTGAAGTGAAAAATATCTCAGATGAACAGTTAGAATCTTTATATGAAAATCATCCAGGAAGCAGAAGAAACAGATATCATTTAAATAAATAATCAGGAGGAAGATAGAATGAAAGCGGCATTAATGTATGGACCAAGTGATATACGAGTAGAGGAAGTAGCAAGACCAGAGTGTCCGGAAGGCGGATTTATTTTAAAGGTAGTTGCGATCGGACTTTGTGGATCAGATATCAGAAATCTTACAACAGATTCAAGAAAAGGTGATTATCCACATATTTATGGACATGAGATCACAGGAATCGTAGATGAGGTTTCAGATAGCTGTACAAAATACAAAGTTGGAGACAGATTATATATTTATCCAGTAGATCATTGTATGGAATGCGAAGCATGCAGAACGGGCCACAGTGAAATGTGTGAAAATGGCGGAGATTATACAAACAGACAAGGTGGATTTGCTGATTATGTACCGGTTACAAAAACTCAGGTAGAAAGAGATTCCATTTACAGAATTCCAGACGGAGTCAGCTTTGAGAGAGCATCTTTAGGAGAACCATTATCTTCTGTATATGCATGTCAGGAAAATATCGAAGTTGGATTTGGTGATACAATTGTTATCATAGGAGCAGGACCAATTGGATGTTTCCATGCAAAACTTGCAAAACTTCGAGGGGCAAAGAAAGTCATTATGATTGAGATTAATGACAAACGATTGGAAATGACGAAACAATTTGGAGTTGATCATACAATCAACAGTTTAAAAGAAGATCCAATTGAGGCAGTGAAAAAGCTGACAAATGGAAAAGGAGCAGATAAAGTAATTTCTGCAAATCCATCAACAGTAGCCCAAGCGCAGGCAATTTTTATGGCAAAGAAAACAGGAACAGTTGTATTCTTTGGAGGAGTAGCAAAAGGAGCTTTAACAGAACTTGATACAAACCATATTCACTATAACGGATTATGGATTTATGGACACTATGGAGCAAACAGCATGCAGGTTCAGAAATCTTTTGAATTAGCAATCTCAGATGAATTTGAAGCAGAAAAATTCATTACGCATGTGTTACCATTAAGTGAGATCAATAAAGGAATCAAATTAACAAAAACAGGGGAAGCAATCAAAGTTGTATTACTTCCAAACGAAGAAGAATAAAAACAAAAGATAAAGAAAGGGAGAATAGATTATGGCAAAGGAATTATCAATTTTAGTAGCATGCGGAAGCGGAGTTGCAACATCAACAGTAGCGCAGGAAGCAGTAAAACAGATTTGTCAGGAAGCAGGAATTCCAGTAAAGATCATTAAGAGTACAATGTCTGAAATTCAGTCAAAACAGGATGATGTTGACGTTATCATGGTAACAACAAATTATCGTAAACCAGTTACAAAACCACTGATCAAAGTATTTGGGCTGATTTCAGGAATCGGGGAAGACAAAATTAAAGAAGAAATTATTTCTACATGCAGATCATTATTAGATTAGATTGAAAAGAGAAGAGAGAAAGGAGAGACGGACATGGATATGTTATTAAAAGCAGCACAGACATTGATCAATATGGGAGCAGTTTCCCTGTTGCCAATTATGATCTTGATTCTTGGGTTGATCTTTCGAATGAAGTTTGGGGCAGCATTAAAAGCAGGTCTTTTTGTAGGTATTGGTTTTCAGGGATTAAGCCTTGCAGTTAGTTTATTAACAACAACGATTCAGCCAATTTCTGAATACTATCAGAAATTAGGATCAGGATTTACAACTGTCGATTTAGGATTTGCAGCAACAGGAGGAGCTGCATGGACTGTTCCGTTTGCACCGCTTGCAGTACCGTTGATCGTATTAGCAAACTTTATTTTAATCTTTGTATTTAAGAGAAAAGTATTAAATGTTGACATTTGGAACTATATTCATTTCCTGATTCCAGGAGCGCTTGCATATGCATTATTTGGAAGTGCAGCAATTGGATTGGCAGTTACAGTTGGATTATCTATTATTTCCGTGTTAGTTGCAGAAGTGATTGCACCGAAATGGCAGGATTTTTTTGGATTGGAAGGAACAACATGTAGTACATTTTCATTTATTACATTTATGTACCCACTGTCCTGGCTGGTAAATAAGATCTTTGATAAAATTCCAGGATTAAAAGATGCAGATATCAGTATGGACTGGTTAGAAAGTAAATTAGGTGTATTTGGAGAATCATGTTTCGTAGGATTTATTGTAGGTATATTTCTTGGAATCTTAACAAAACAGCCAATTGAAAATATTCTTGGAATTGGTATGGGAATTGCCAGTGTATTGATTTTAATTCCTAGAATGGTATCTATCATGATGGAAGGAATTACACCAATCGGGAATGCAGCTAGTAAATTCATGAAAAAGCATCTTGGAGAAGATGCAGAATTATGGATTGGTATGGATGTTGCATTAGGATTAGGAGATCCAGCGTGTGTAACATGTACAGCAATCTGTATTCCAATTACAATTGCAATGGCATTCATCATTCCAAATATGACATACTTTCCAATTGGACTTTTAACAATCGTATGTTATACAACAGTATTCTGTGTTATGGCAAGTAACGGAAACCTGATCCGAAGCTTAGTATGCTCCATCTTATGTATGTTCATCATTGCATTTTGTGCAAACCAGTTTGTACCAGAAGCAACAGCAATGTTCAGTGTTACAGGACTTGATCTAAAAGGTGGATTAGCAACCGATGGATTCTTTGGATTTGACCTTGGAAACGTATTTATTTGTTTATTACACCGACTAATCGGATAATGACCAAAGAGGTGATATAATGGGAAAGAAAAATGTGTATCTTGCTACAGAAGGAAGTGCCGATAATTGGGAACAGGCAATTACATTATGTGGTGAATATATGATAAGTCAGGGAAGCGTAAATAAAGATTTTATGGAAGCATGTATCGAACGTGAAAAAGAGTATCCAACAGGGCTTCCAGCAGATATTCCAGTTGCAATTCCACATAGTAAAGCAGCTGGAATCAAAGAAAATTGTGTTTGTTTTTTAAGACTTGATAAACCGGTTAGATTTTACAGAATGGATGACAGCGAAGAGTACGTTGATACCCAATTAGTGTTTAATTTGGCAATTAAAGAAGCAGATGACCATCTGGAGTTTCTTCAGAAATTAATGCAATTTGTGTTAGATGTAGACACATTAAATAAATGCAGTGAAATACCATTAGATGAAATTCCAGCATTTTTGGAAGAAGAACTTGGATAAAAAGTGAGCAGGAAGCATTGCAGGGTGTATAATATCCTGCAATGCTGATTTCTGTTATATGCGAAAGGATAAGAAAATGCGAAGAAGAAGTACCGAAATCATACAATATCTTATAAAGAATTCAGACCAGAATATGACGTTGAAAGAATTAGCTTTAAAATATGAAATATCACAGAAAGTTTTGAAGAGTGATATGAAAGAAATCAATCAGTTTCTTCGCACGATTCCCGCACAGGAAATTGAAATCAGTGATAATGGACAGATCGTATTAGGGGAAGATTTTAAGAGCTTTCAGATTCAGCAGTATTTATACGAAATGGACACATATATGTATAAGTTTTCACCAGATGAACGACAGATCTATATCATGATGAAACTTGTCATTGCAAACAGCTATATTACAATGCAAAGTCTGGCAGAAGAACTAAGTGTAAGTAGGATTACGATTGTAAATGATATGGAAGTTATCAAAGAAAAATTTAAAAACAAAGATAATATATTAACGTTAGATTCTGGAAAAGGGATGCTTCTGGAATGCAATGAAAAAGAAAAAATAGAATTACTGATTGAATTATACAGAGCAATTGCAGTCAATGTACAAAATGATGGATTTTTCCAGAGAATGATCTTAAACCAAGTAACAATTAAATACAGATTTTCACAGATTTTTGAGTATATGCAGGAATTTATGCAGGTAAGTAATATGGTATTTGTGGAAGATGTGTTTTATGACATTGTCCTTTATTTATTTGTAATATTTAATTTTGCAAAAAAAGAAGGAGGAGGTGTTGATAGACAACAGAAATTATCAGGAATTGACCATATGATCTTATACGCTGGACATATGTTGGATGTTACGGTAACACAGGAAATGGTAGAAGATTTTCAACAGTATATCTCTGACCATGAATTACGTTCTTTTGTAAAAACGGTGGATGAGATTGAATTATATAAAGTGATTATGCGTTTTATCAGGGCAGTCGATGAAGAAACACAATTAAACCTTGTAAATGATGGGAAATTGATGGACTCTTTGTTAATGCATATAAGGAGCATGAAAGACTGGGGAAATTATGAAGTAGAATTTCCAGAAAATACATCGATTGATTATGAATGGTTAGAAAAGATTGTCGATAAAAATGTATATATTCTGGAAAAATTTCTGACATATAAACTCAGTGAAAATATGAGAAAATCAATTGTAATCCATATCTGTGTTGCAATCATTCGTAATCGTAAGAATATGACTAAAATATCAGTTGTCATAGTCTGTCCTGGAAGTATGGCAACAGGAAAATACTTAGAAGCACAGATAAAAAATTACTTTGATTTTCATATTATCGGCGTTCTAGCTGCGCATGAAGTAATTCAAAAATTAGAAAAATCCGAAGAACAGGTGGATTTTATTATTTCAACAGTTTCAATTCGTACAGAGAAATATAAAGTGATTAAAGTTCATCCATTTTTACAAATGGAAGATATGAATTTGATACAGAAGGAAACGTTTCAAAATCAAAGAATGAAACCAACAACCTTTCAGCAGAAACAGGAATTACTGATTCAAAATATTCGCACAATTTTCCAGAACACAGAATTAGCAGATATGTTAGAAAATGAAGTGAAAAATACAATCAGACGATACAAAGAAAAAATACAAGAAAACTTAAAAACAGATTGGCATGTAATCTTTAAGCCAGAAATGATCGAGATCTTCCAAAAAGAAATTCCATGGAAAGAAGCAATGTATCTTGTAAGTAAACCTCTTCAGAAAAATAAATATATTTCCAGTCAGTATATAGAACAGGCAATCCGCAATGTAGAGGAATTTGGAGACTATATCGTAGTAAGCAAAGGAGTAGCGCTTGCACATGCATCAAAAGATTCTGGAGTATTTAAGGATGGAATGAGCCTGCTTATTTCAAAAGAAGGCATTGAAATGGCAGATGCACCGGGAAAAGTTCATTTGTTATTCTGCTTTGCCTCTACGGGAGAAAAAGAATACTATCAGCAATTAAAAACGATTATGATGTTAGGAAGGATTCAGGGAAAAGTAGAAGAAATTTTAAAACTAGATAATAAAGAAGAAATTTATTATTTGATTACTGGAGTTTAGAAAATCGGAGGTATCTTTATGAAAATCAATATCAAAGAATTCACAGGAAACTGTAGTTGTGGAAGGGATCATCAGCTAGTCGTAGATGATGTGATCTTGGAAGAAGGAGCCTTAAAAAAACTCCCAGAGATCTTAAACAAAGAACCATATGATCAGTATAAGCATCTTGTTATGGTATGTGATGACAATACTTATGAGGCGGCAGGAAAAGAAGTAGAAAGATTATTAGGTGGAATTCCAGTGATCAAACTGGATCCAGAAAACCTGCATGCTAATGAGATTGGAGTAGCTAAAGTCAAAGAACAGTTAGATCCGATCAAAGAAGTTGACTGCATGATCGCAGTCGGATCAGGAACAATCCATGATCTGACAAGATATAATGCATATGAAAGAAAGATCCCATTTATCTCAGTTCCAACCGCAGCCAGTGTTGATGGTTATGTATCTACAGTTGCAGCTATGTCATGGTATGGATTTAAGAAGAGCATGATCGCAGAATCTCCTATTTTAGTCGTTGCAGACAGCCGTATCATTACAGATGCACCAATGAGACTGACAGCATCCGGAGTCGGAGATCTGTTAGGAAAATACACGGCCCTTGCAGACTGGAAGATCACAAATATTCTGGATGGAGAATATATCTGTGACCGTATCTGTGAGATGGAATATGATGCACTGGATAAATTAAAAGAATCCTTAGACGGATTAAGTAACAGAGATATTAACGCATATGAAGAATTGATGTATGGATTATTATTATCAGGACTTGCCATGCAGATGACAGGACATTCCCGTCCCGCATCCGGAGCAGAGCATCATATGGCACATTTCTGGGAGATGGCCGTGATCAATGATGAGATCGATGCATACCATGGAGAGAAAGTAGGAGTCGGACTGATCCAGGTAAGTGACATCTACCATGAAGCAGTAAAATATTTAAAAGAGGGCAACTTCAAGGTAAAAGATCATGTGGATATTGAGACAGACCTGATTGAAAAGACATTTACCAATAAAGAATTATGCGAAAGCATTAAAAAGACAAATGATCCAAATCTGTTAGATCTGATCGATCCAAAAGTATTAAGAGAAAAAACAGAAGAGATCATCAGGATCATAGAAGAGATTCCAAAAGCAGATGAGATTGTTGCAATGTTAGAGAAAGTACATGGAGTAAAAAGCTTAGAAGACATCGGATTTACACCAGATATGAAAGAGAAAACAGCAAGAGTTGCACCATATATCCGTGACCGTATCACATTTATGAGAATTCTGAAATTCTATGATTTTTATGATGATGTGATCAAATAGGAGGGCAGCTCATGTTTGAAAAAATCAAATGTTTTATCCTTGATATGGATGGAACGATCTATCTTGGGAATGAACTATTCCCATTCACCAAAGATTTTTTAAAGAAAGTCGAGGAAACTGGAAGAGAATATTATTTCTTTACCAATAATTCATCAAAAAGCCAGCGGGCTTATATTGAGAAACTTGGGAAGCTTGGGATACCGATCAAGAAAGATCAGATGATGATCTCAAGTCATGTGATCATCAAATATCTTAAAGAACATTACGATGGAAAGAGTATTTATGTGCTAGGGACCCCATCCCTGATCCAGGAATTTCAATATTTTGATATGAACCTGACAGACGAAGATCCAGATATCGTAGTCTTAGGATTCGATACAACTTTAACTTATGAAAAGCTTTCCAAAGCATGTCATTATATCCGAAATGGCTGTACATACTTTGGAATCAATCCAGACTGGAACTGCCCGATGGAAGGTGGAACATTTATTCCAGACTGTGGTTCCATGGCAAAATTAATTGAGGCTTCAACGGGAAGATTTCCAGAATTCTTTGGAAAACCGTCGAAACATACACTGGACTATATCATCCAGGAAACGGGATACGAACCGGACGAGATCGCTATTGTAGGGGATCGGCTGTATACCGACATCGCAGTTGCAGATCAAAGTGATGTGACATCAATCTTAGTGCTAAGTGGAGAGAGCACAAGAGAAGATGTAAAAACAAGCGATGTAAAACCGA
>ENA-OQRC01000022-OQRC01000022.1-human-gut-metagenome-genome-assembly--contig:-NODE-22-length-126764-cov-18.646095_pt1 | contig 126764 bp, 123 predicted proteins | sample MGYA00243236_ERZ505102 | MGnify/ENA primary metagenome ERZ505102 (study PRJEB26097, sample SAMN02712089) | human gut metagenome | biome: Gut microbiome | host: Homo sapiens | place: Denmark... | reverse complement strand
TGCTTTCCAATCTCAATGCTGACAATGGTCTTTCCAGCCCTCGAGTTTATTCTATTGTCGAGGCAGAGGATGGTGCCATGTGGATAAGTACTAAGCGTGGAGTTGACCGATATAATGGGCAACAAGTAACCAATTATACTTTATACACAGAGATGCCGTATAGTGATGCTAGTGGTAGATGTATTAAACTGACTAAGGATGCGCAACATCTGATTTACGCCTACGACAACAAGGGAAAGGTGTATATATATGATAAGAGGAAAGATACATTTGTTTTGAAATGTAATCTTCAGAAAATTTTAGGTGGAAGTATCGTGTTGAACGAACTGTTGGTAGACGAAAAGGGCAATTTCTGGTTAGCTATGGATAGAGGCATTTATTGCTTATCAGCAGCTACTGATGGAAAGGAGATAGTTCGGGAGACAGCTAAGGGTAGGTTTGTATTGAAAAATACCTATATTAATCATATCCAATTTATAGGTCAGAAACTCTTGATAGGAACATTTAAAGATGTTTATTGCTATTCGATGTCTGCCCGGAAGTTAGAAAAGAAGATTAGTGGCAGTTCTGTAGTATCCTCTTATCATGATATTGTGGGACATCGTATCTGGCTGGGTACTTTTCACGAAGGAGTTAAAGTGATGGATGATCGTACTTGGAAGCTGATAAAATCTGCTGATTTCCAATCTTTGCAAAACATTCCTAAAATTCCCGTACGTTCAATCATTTTATATGATAAGCAGACTCTTCTGATGGCTGTAGATGGAGCAGGAATATATGCTTATGACAGTTCGAATAAACAAACCAAGCTCTTGCTTGATACAGATGGACGTCCTGGTAACGTACTGAATGGAAATGGATTATATACCTTGTGCTGCGATCGTTTTGGCGATTTATGGACAGGCTCTTACTCGGGAGGAGTAGATTTGGCGATACCAATGAAACATACATTGGAATATATCACACATGAATATCTCAACAATCAATCACTGATAGATAATTGTGTGAACGATGTTTTCCAAAGCCGTGATGGGAAAATATGGTATGCCACAGATAAAGGAGTAAGTGTTTATGATGCGCAGACTCGTCTTTGGCATCATGGATTATATAATAAGGTGGCGCTTACGATTTGTCAGACTGTAGACGGCAGAATTCTGGTTGGTACCTATGGTAATGGCGTATATCAGGTTCATGCTGATGGCACTAGTATGCTTGCTTATTCTGTGGAAACAGGAATGTTGAAGAGTGATTACGTATTCAGTCTTTTTACTGATAGCGATGGTAATATTTGGGTGGGATGTTTGGATGGAGATATGGCTTGTTTCCCTTCAGATAAATATAATTTGAATGGAACGGGAAAGTCGGTATTCTATCTGCCTGTCAACGAAGTGCAATGCATCACGGAATCACTGGATAAGCGTTTTATTGCTGTAGGAACTTCGCATGGAGGCTATTTGATTGATAAGCGCGAACCTTTGCATCCTCGTCGTTTCTTTTCTCCTGAACAGTATCCCGAAAAAGACATTAATTTGTTTGTCAACAGTATGGCTTTTCAGGATTCCCGTCATATCTGGATTGGAACGGATGGAGGAGGACTCTATGATTATGATTTACTGACAAAGAAGTTTAAGCGTTATACTAATCAGGACGCTTTGCCTTCTAATACTGTTTATGGACTTATAAAAGGTATTAATGGCAATTTGTGGATCAGTACGGATAAAGGTTTGGCGTTCATGAAACAGGGGAAGATAGTAAACCTCAACATCTTTAAGGGAATGGAACGTGAGTATAACCGAATGTCTGTTGCGTGTACTTCAGATGGCAGGGTGCTTTTTGGCAGCAACGATGGAGTTGTCGCTTTGACTCCTATGTTTGCCAAAGGTTTGAATTATGCCGCTCCACTTCGTATTCATAGTGTTGAGGTTGAAGGTGTCGAACGTTCCGATTACTGGAATGAATGTCTCTTTGAAATGTTGAAGGAAGGCAAATTGAGTCTTAGCCATAATGAGAATACGCTGGTTGTTTCTTTCGAGAGTATCAATTATCAATACCAGTATGATATTCAATATCAATATTATTTGGAAGAATACGACCGTAATTGGAGTAAACCATCTTCTAATCAGTTGGTACGATTTGTAAATTTGCCTTCGGGCAGCTATCTGCTTCATGTAAAGGCTATCTGCAGAAGTAATGGTAGAGAATTGGGAGAAACAACTTTGGAGATTCATATAGCCCAGCCTTGGTGGAATACCTGGTGGGCATGGATTATCTATCTCTGTATTTTTGCTGCCATCTTATATTTTGTCTGGCAGTATTACAAAGAGCGCTTACAGCGAAAGTATTATGATGAGAAAATCAATTTCTTCGTTAATACTGCCCATAACATACGTACTCCTTTGAGTCTCGTGTTGGCTCCTCTTGATAATCTGGCTAATGATTCCAACTTGAGTGAGAAAAGTCGTGGATTCTTGGATATGGCGCATCGTAACGGCAACAAACTATTGAAGATGGTTACAGAATTGCTTGACTTCCAAAAGATAGAGCAGTCTGCCGAACAGGTTCGCCTGCAAGATATAGAATTGCCGATGCTTTTACGTGTGCAGTTGGAAAAGTTTGTATTGGCAGCTCAGGAGAAGCATATTCAACTGTGTATTGAAACGTGTCCGCAGCAACAGATTCATTCTGATGTCAAAATGATGGATCTGATATTGGAAAATCTTCTCTCGAATGCTATCAAATATACACCTCAAGGTGGAAAGGTTACGTTGTCGGCTTCTGTTGAAGGTAAGATGGCTGTGATTCATGTATGTGATACAGGTATAGGTATTCCAAAGGCCGAAATTAAGAGTATCTTCAAGACCTTCTTCAGGGCTTCTAATGCGATAAATTCTCAGGAAATGGGAAGTGGATTAGGACTGATGCTTACACGAAAACTTGTAGAGAAATTGGGAGGAAAGCTTAGTTTCGTAAGTGAGGAAGGAAAGGGTACTACTTTCTGTGTGAAGATGCCATTAGGTCATGTAACAGATTCTTCTGTCCGGCTTGTTGGAGAAAAGAAAAATGTTGTAACTGAATCTTCTTTAGCTGAAGATAAGCATGATGAAACTTGCCAGACTGTGTCTTCTGCGGTTCTGCAGGATGCTGATGTTTCAACGGATACACTTCTTTTTGTCGATGACAATGAAGATCTTCGCAAATATATCAGAATGACTTTTGGTGATTCTTATCAAGTAGTTGATGTGGAGAGTGCAGAGGCTGCCCTGAAATATTTGAAAGAGGGCGGGATATGTGATATCGTTGTTTCAGATGTCATGATGCCGGGAATGCACGGAGATGAGTTCTGTCGCAGCATCAAGGAAAATAAGGAAACATCATGGCTGCCTGTTATCCTGCTGACTGCTAAGGCTGGTCGTGACTTTATGATAGAGGGACTCGGACTTGGTGCTGATGACTATATAGCCAAGCCATTCGATACTGCTATTCTTGCGAGTAAGGTTGCCAGTATTTTGAAGAATCGTCGCCGGTTGAATCAGTATTATATGGACAGAAGCCTTGCTCTTGTTAGAGGAGAGGTTGCTTCTGAGTCTGCTTCTTCCGAGCAGATTGTGGGTTCTGATTCATCCTATGAACACTTGGAACCTACTGGAACTTCTGAAGAGAAAAAGGATGATACTGTCTTGAATAAGCAAGGCCAGACATTTGAAAATGTGGCAGAAGCTGTTCTGAATCCGCAAGACCAGGCTTTTGTAGATAAAGCTACCCGTTTGGTGTTGGCTCATCTGAGCGACACAGACTTTAATATCGACCGTCTCTGTAGAGAGATGGCGATGAGCAGAACGCTTTTCTATGGTAGGCTGAAGACTCTTACGGGCCAAAGTCCGCAGGATTTTATGCGTTTGATACGTCTGGAGCAGGCTGCAATCTTCCTGAAACAGGGGGATAGTGTGCTGGATGTATCTGTGAAAGCCGGTTTTGTAAATGTGAAGTACTTTAGTACTGTATTTAAAAAACACTTTGGGGTTTCTCCAAGTAAGTATCTGTAAATTAGAGTTTTAAATTCAAAGAAAAGGTTTCTGTTTAGACGATATGTCTGAATTGAAACCTTTTTTTGTTTGTTATCTAACCCTCTGGAAGTTCCTTTTCTTTATCTTTGCAACCAGATTCTGTTAAGTAAGTCAAACAGTTATTTAAAAAACGAAACAATAACAATATAAACATAAAAATGAAAAGGAACTTTTTGAAAATTAGCCTCTTTTTAATAGGCGTCTTCACATGTCTCTCATGCGAAGCAAGTACGTTGCACTCATCCAGCAGTTCTGAAGGTGTAGGCGAATCCATACCTACTGCCCAGCAATGGAATAAAGATGTTGTGGGGTGGAATCTTGGCAACGCATTCGAGTGCTCAGCTCCTGGACAGGATGGTGAGTCGATGCAGATTGGCAACCCTGATGGTTCTATCCATGCAGAGACAGCCTGGGGCAGTCCCGTTGTTACCAAGAAGGTGATACAAGCCGTGAAGAAGGCAGGTTTCAATGCCATCCGTATTCCAATCCGTTGGCAGTGCCACATTACCAACGCTCAGGCGATGAGCATCGACAAGGCTTGGATTGCTCGCATCAAGGAGGTGGTGGGCTGGTGCCTTGACAACGGTTTGAAGGTTATCATCAATGTGCATCATGAAAAATGGCTCGAAGGTCGTCCTACCTATCAATATAAGGAAGAAAACTGCCAGAAGCTTGCGCTTCTCTGGATGAATATCGCCTCTGAGTTTGCCAATTATGACAGTCGCTTGGCTTTCGCCGGTACCAATGAGGTTCACATCAGGGACAACTGGGGCAAACCTACTGCCGAGAACCTCGAAGTGCAGAATGCTTACAATCAGATATTCGTGGATATGGTTCGTGCCACAGGCGGCAACAATGCCAAGCGCCACCTCATCTTACAGACTTACGTTTGTAACCCATGGTTTGGCATAGAGAATGGAGATTTCATCATTCCGAAGGATGCCGAAGGCAATGGCAACAACTATATGAGTGTGGAATTTCACTACTATCAGCCATGGAGCTACGCTGGCGATTGCACCTACGATTACTGGGGTGATGCCTACAAGGATGCTGGCAAGATACCTGCAGAAAACGAGAAGACGATGACGGATTTCTTCGACAAGGCGGTGAATACCTGGAGCAACAAAGGACTGGGTATCGTAATAGGAGAGTGGGGAGTAACCGATCACTATAAGTCTGACTCAGAGAAAGTGCATGAAAACATGACCTACTACTGTAAGTTCTTGACTACGGAGGCTCGCAAACGAGGCTTCTCTACTTTCGTTTGGGACAACAACCACTTCGGCAACGGCTCTGAGAAGTATGGCATCTTCGACCGTTTCAAGAGTATGAAGGTGAATGCTCCTTGGATTCTCGAAGGAATCTTTGGGAAAGAATAATGTTAAACTAAAAACAAAAATATCAATTATGAGAAAGAAAACTATGTTTCTCGGCCTGCTCGGTGCAGGTTTGATGTGGATGCCTACTTCTGCCATTCTCGCTGCCCAGATGAACAATGCAGCGATGAGCGTTCAGCAGAACCAAGGCATCAAGGGTACAGTGGTGGATGCCACTGGCGAAACCTTGATTGGCGCTAGCGTGAAGGTGGCTGGTACAACCAACGGTGCCGTTACCGATATAGATGGTAACTTTACGTTGAACTGTAAGCCTGGAGCAACGCTCGAAGTGAGCTACATCGGTTACAAGACAATGACCGTGAAAGCTGCTAATGGCATGAAAATCACGATGCAAGAGGATGGTAAGGCCTTGAATGAGGTCGTTGTTACCGCCCTTGGTATCAAGCGCGACCGCAAGGCTCTCGGCTATGGCTTGGAGGAAGTGAAAGGTGAGGAACTTACCAAGGCGAAGGAAACCAACGTCATCAACTCTCTTTCTGGTAAGGTGGCTGGTCTCGTTGTGCAGAACACCGCTGGCGGTGCTTCTGGTTCTACCCGCGTGCTTCTTCGTGGTAATACAGAAATGGCAGGCAATAACCAGCCTCTTTACGTGGTGGATGGTGTGCCTTTGGATAATACCAACTTTGGCAGTGCTGGTGAAAGTGGTGGTTATGACCTCGGTGATGGTATCTCTGCCATCAATCCTGATGACATCGAGACGATGACCGTATTGAAAGGTCCTGCTGCCTCTGCCCTCTATGGTAGCCGTGCTTCTCATGGTGTTATCTTGATTACGACCAAGAAGGCGGAGAAGGATAGAATTTCCGTGGAGTACAATGGTTCTTATACTATCGATACCCAGTTGGCTAAATGGGACGACATCCAGGAGATATATGGTGCTGGCTACAATGGCGAGCTTCCTACATCCAGCACTTCTGGTACGAACTCAAGTTGGGGACCTAAGGCCGATGACTTCATGTTCAAATATTTCGATGGCGAAGAACGTCCATTCATGATGCATCCTAACAATGCTTCTGATTTCTTCCGCACAGGTTTCACCACCCAGAACTCTGCCATCCTCTCAGTTAATTCCGGTAAGACGGGTATGCGTTTCTCTGTTACGGATATGCGCAACAAGGATATCTTGCCTAACACCAACATGAGCCGTGACAACTTCAACCTCCGTGTGAATACCTCTGCAGGTCCTGTTGACTTCGACTTCACCGCCAACTATACTCGTGAGAAGGTAAAGAACCGTCCTGCCCTTGGTGACTCTCAGAGCAACGTGGGTAAGAACCTCATGACCCTGGCAGGTACCTACGACCAGGCTTGGTTGAAGCACTATGAGGATGCCGATGGCAACTACTCCAACTGGAATGGTAACGATCAGTATAACAAGAACCCATACTGGGATCTCTATAAGAACAGCAATACATCCGACAAGGACGTGTTCCGTTTTACGGGTAAGGCAATCTGGAACATCAACAAGCACCTCAAGTTGCAGGGTACTATCGGTACCGACATCAACAGCATGAACTTCCAGGAATTCATCGCCAAGACAACTCCAGGAACTCCTGCCGGAAAGCTTACCGACCAAATCTTCAAGAACCGCACACTCAACGCCGAGATACTTGCCCTCTACAACAACTCATGGGGCGACTTCGATGTCAACGCTACCGCTGGTGGTAACATCTTCAAGGTGAACAACAAGACCACTACCAACGTCGGTCTCAACCAGCAGATGAATGGCATCCAGAACATCATGAACTATCAGGAACAGAACACTCGTGAGAGTATGTACAAGAAGCAGATCAGCTCTCTCTATGCCAGCGCGAGCCTCGGCTACAAGCATACTTACTATTTGGAGGGAACCATCCGTGGCGATAAGTCGTCTACGCTCCCTACAAATAACAATACATACGTATATCCATCTGTATCGGGTAGTTTGGTTTTCTCTGAGTTTATCAAGAACAAGAAGTTCATCAATTATGGTAAGATTCGCGCATCTTGGGCAAAGGTAGGTAGCGATACCGATCCATACCTGTTGGCACTCAACTATACCACGGGCAAGTACAGCTACTCGGGTTATACCATCGGTATGATAGCCAACTCAACACAGCCGAACAAGGATTTGAAGCCTACTATGACAGGTTCTTACGAGGTAGGTTTGGAGATGAAGTTCCTTAACGGACGCTTGGGCTTGGATGCCACCTATTACAACCAGAACTCCAAGAACCAGATTTTGAGTTTGGCTTCAACCACCACCTCTGGCTATGCTTACCGCCTCATCAATGCCGGTGAGATTCAGAACCAGGGTGTCGAGATTGCCCTCAATGCCCGTGCCTTGCAAATCAAGGACTTCGCTTGGGACTTGGGTGTCAACTTCTCGAAGAATACCAACAAGGTGAAGTCGCTCATCGATGGCATGGACTACTTCGAGTTGGCGAAGGCAACCTGGTGCGGTGTTTCTGTAGGTGCCAAGGTAGGTGAGAACTATGGAGCTATCCGTGGACACGACTTCCTCTACAACGACAAGGGGCAGGTGGTTGTCGATGCAGCTACTGGTCTTCCAAAGGTTGACCAGGAAATCAAGACCATCGGCAACTCTACTTGGGACTGGACAGGTGGTTTCTACTCAACCTTCAGCTACAAGAACTTCCGCCTCTCTGCATCCTTCGATGTGAAGGTAGGTGCCGACATCTACTCTATGTCCATGCGTTCTGCATACGAGACAGGTAAGGCAAAGGGAACATTGGCAGGCCGTGAGGAGTGGTACTCTTCTGAGGAGGCTCGCAAGGCTTCGGGTATGGAACTTGCCGAATGGCGTGCAGCAGGTAACTGCAAGGGATTTGTCGTAGATGGTGTCATCGACAATGGCGACGGTACTTATCGCAAGAACGACATCGCCGTGAACCCTGAAGATTACTGGAAGCATGTGGCAAAAGGCGTGCAGAGTGCCTTCGTTTACGACAACTCTTACGTGAAGTGTCGTGAGATTACTTTCGGCTATACCTTCCCAGAGAGCATCCTGGGCAAGTATGTCAAGGGCTTGACCGTATCCTTCGTGGCTCGTAACCCATTCATTGTTTGGAAGAACATTCCTAACATCGACCCAGACTCCAGCTACAACACCTCAGGTCTCGGTCTGGAATATGGTTCCCTGCCATCTCGCAAGAGTTATGGTTTGAACGTGAACGTGAAGTTCTAGTCCCGAAAAAAATGAATCAATTTCTTTAGAAGAGTTCTAATATATAATAAGGTAAGAAAATGAACAATATAATCAAGAAATATATAGGTAAGAGCAGCCTGATGATGGCTTTCGCCCTGATGGCAACCGGCACTGCGATGACTTCTTGCTCTGATGATACCTTGAGCAACATCAATACCGACAAGACCAAGGTGAACGAGCTCGACCCTAACGCACAGTTGACAACAGCTTTGTTGCAGACTTACGGTGACTTCAGTCTGATGGATACCTACCGTAACTATATAACGGGTTTTCCACAGTATTTCGCTGGTGGTTATAATGTATCCAATTACGCTGGTTCTAATTTCAGAGAAGATGATATGACCCGTCGTGTCTGGGACCGCTATTATGAAATCAGTATCAAGAACCTTGTGGATGCCATCCACAAATCTACTGACAAGGCAAACTTGAATGCGGTACTTCGTATCCATCGTGTCTATCTCACGGCAGTTTTGGCAGATACCTACGGTGACGTGCCTTGTTCGGAGGCAGGTCTGGGTTATATCTCAGGTATCTCCAACCCTAAGTATGATACCGTAGAGGAACTCTACAGCTGGTTCTTCGAGGAACTTGACGCTTGCGAGAAGCAGCTTGGCACAGGTACCGACCGCATTTCTGGTGATGTCACCAGCATGGGTGGTGATGTAGCTAAGTGGAAGAAGTATGCCAATGCACTCCGTATGCGCTATGCCATGCGCATTTCCGATGTTAATCCACAGAAGGCAAAGGAGGAGTTTGAGAAGGCTGTGGCTGCCGGTGCTATCGCCAGTGCTGCAGATGATGCTTATATCAAGTATGCTGATGCACCTTATACATATTATGATGGTGCCAATGATTATGATTTCCGTACCAATGCCTTGGGAGAGATTCTCTATGGTCAGGATGCCACATCGCCTACCATGGTATGCTCTACCTTGTTCTATCAGTTGCAGAATACCAACGACCCTCGTCTCTATCGCATCTGCCGTCACTACTACAATATCAAGCGTAGTCAGGTGAAGCCAGATAAGGAGCAGAACATCGACTTGACCGATGATTTCCTGGCTTACTTCAAGAGCAAGAACCTCGGTGAGGAGCCTTGCAACCCTGGTGCTGCCTGGTACACAGACTGGATGAATCCAGCTACGTTGGATGACCTTCCTACTTTGAAGAAGTATGCAGAGATAGACGAGAACACTTATGCCAACTCTGATTATATAGCCCGAGCTAGTCGTCCTTGCCTGAACATCGACTTCGAGATGCCTTCTTGTCCTGGCGACTTGATGAGCTATGCTGAGGTGGAGTTCCTCAAGGCTGAGGCTGCAACCAAGGATTGGAATGTTGGTGGTGGTGATGCTGAGAGTCACTACGAGGCTGGTGTTCGTGCCAGCATGGAGTTGCTCAACAACTACTATCTTACATCCAACAAGATTTCCAAGGAAGAGATTGATGCGTTCATTGCCAGCAATCCGTTGGGTGACAATCCTAAGGAGACCATCAACACCCAGGCTTGGATTCTCCACATGATGAACCCTTCTGAGGGTTGGGCTAACTTGCGCCGCTCTGATTATCCTGCCATCTTGAATCGTGATCTCTTGACCAAGAATGGTTTCACTTATACGGATCCCGATTGGTCAATGCCTGTCCGCTTGCAGTATCCTGTATTGGAAGCTCAGTACAACAATGCCAACTACAAGGCTGCCATCGACCGCATGGGTGGTACAGACGATTGGCACAAGCGCCTCTGGTGGGACAAGGCTGATGTAAACCTTCAGCCAGACTTCAATCCTCCATTCGGAAAGGGATATAGCAAGTAGTGTTTAATGTTAAGTGTTAAATGTTAAGTCTTATAGGACAATAGAATAGAATAATTAATTATGAATAAGACAATGAAACAATATAAGGGAAAAGTCTTGAAGGCTATGATGATGCTCTTAGCCGTGGGTTTCGCACTGGCTGGTACATCTACCTTGTCTTCTTGCTCTTCTGATGATGAACCATACTTCACAGCCAGCGAAGATGACAATCCACGTATCTTGAACACCGACTTGGCTGATTCCAAGATAGACCGCAAGACTAATTATAAGTTGGAAATCAAGGTGACTCCTGTTCACTATACCACTGTGACATGGTTGCTCGACGGCACTAAGATTGCCGAAGGTACTACTATCGACCAACTTTTGCCTATAGGTAATCATGAACTGAAGATTGTGGCAACCACCACCAAGGGCAAGACCACATCCCGCACCTTGAACGTTACCGTGACTCCTGCTGCTGATGATCCAGTCTTGGGTACCAATGCCAACGAGCTTTGGGTAGCTCCGGGAGAAACTACAACCATCCGCAACTGCAAGAACCTGGTGGATCACGTTCAGAAAGTACTCATCGATGGTAAGGAGGCTGACTTCGAAGTTCTCGATAAGGGTACAGCATTGAAAGTTACTGCTCCTTCCGACCTCGCCAATGGCGATTACGACATTACATTGGTAGATGGCAGTGGTGTACAGTTCCCTTGCGGTAAAATCAAGGTAACTACAGAGCCGCGTCCATCTATGGAGACTACCCTCTGGGAAGGTGAGTTTGCCGTGACATGGGGTACACCATTCGAGGCCTTGAAGGAAACCTTCCTCTCAAAGGTGAAGGTTGGCACCATCCTCCGTGTCTATGTGGATGGAAAAGGTCAGGGTACCGCTACCACAGCTTGGTGGAACAACATCCTTACTGGTAAGGGGGGCGACATAGAACGTGGCGACTTCATGGTGGATGGTCCTGCTACATGGGAGTTTGTACTGACCGACCTCTCTATCCAACTCTTGACAGAGCAGGATGGTTTCCTCCTTGTGGGTGATGGTTACACCGTAAAGAAAGTAACTATTGAATAATATATTAGAAAGATTTCCGCTTTTATCATAAAGCGTCAAACCTTTACTGTTTATGAAGAAAATTTTATTATCTATTTCATTGTTGGCATTGGCTTATACAGCCAGTGCCAATGTTCCGGTTATCAAGAGCGACCCTAAGATTGAGGCTCAGGTAGAACAAACTCTGAAGAAACTCACCTTGGAGGAAAAGATAGGTCAGATGATGGAATTGGTGACCGACCTCTTTGGTGCCAACGACAAAAATGGTGTGTTCTATATCGACGAGCACAAGACCGATTCTATCCTTTCCCGCTATAAGATTGGCTCTATCCTCAACGCTCCAAATACCTGCGCACCAACCGCTAAGCAGTGGGAGAAGTATATCGCACAAATCCAGAAGATCTCGATGAAGCGCATCGGCATCCCTTGTGTCTTCGGTCTCGACCAGAACCACGGTTCTACTTATACACAGGGTGGAACCCTCTTCCCGCAGAACATCAATGTGGCTGCCACCTTTAATCGTGAGATAGCTCACCGTTCGGCTGAGGCTACCGCTTATGAGACTCGTGCGGTGAGCGTGCCTTGGACTTACAGTCCTACCGTTGATCTCGGTCGTGATGCCCGTTGGCCTCGCATCTGGGAGAACTTTGGCGAGGATTGCTACCTCAGTTCTGAGATGGGCAAGGCGATGGTCTATGGTTTCCAGGGCGAGGACCCAAACAACATCGACCAGTATCACATTGCTACTTCAATGAAGCACTTCATGGGCTATGGTGTGCCTTGGACCGGTAAAGACCGTACGCCAGCCTATATCTCTCCTGCCGACTTGCGAGAGAAGCACTTTGCTCCTTTCCTGGCGGGTCTGCAGGCTGGAGCCTTAACCGTGATGGTGAATTCCGCTTCCGTCAATGGTGTGCCGATGCATGCCAACAAGGAATTCCTGACAGGATGGCTGAAGGAAGAGACTGGATGGGATGGTGTGCTTATCACCGACTGGGCAGACATCAACAATCTCTATACTCGTGAGATGGTGGCAAAGGACAAGAAGGATGCGCTCCGCATCGCCATCAATGCCGGTATCGACATGATTATGGAACCTTATTCTTGCGATGCTTGTGGCTATCTTGTAGAACTGGTTAAGGAAGGTAAGATTCCGATGAGTCGCATCGACGATGCCTGTCGCCGTGTGCTTCGCATGAAGTACCGTCTCGACCTCTTCAAGAACCCAACCCAGAAACTGAAGAATTATCCTAAGTTTGGTGGTGAGGAATTTGCCAAGCTCGCCTTGGAGGGAGCTACCGAAAGTATGGTGCTCCTGAAGAACGAGGGTAATATCCTTCCTTTGCAGCATGGCAAGAAGATTCTCCTTACAGGTCCTAATGCCAATCAGATGCGTTGTCTGAACGGTGGATGGAGCTATACCTGGCAGGGTCATCGTGCTGATGAGTTTGCCGGCAAGTACAATACCATCTATGAGGCATTCTGTAATGAGTATGGCAAGGAGAATGTTATCTTGAACCAGGGTGTTACCTATAATGAGAAGGGAAAATACTGGGAGGAGAACGAACCTCAGATTCAGGAGGCAGTGGCTGCAGCGAAGGATGCTGACGTCATCGTGGCTTGCATTGGCGAGAACTCCTATACAGAGACTCCGGGCAACCTGACCGACCTTTGGCTCTCAGAGAACCAGCGTAATCTGGTCAAGGCTTTGGCTCAGACAGGCAAGCCTGTCATCTTGGTGCTGAATGAAGGTCGTCCTCGTCTCATCGCTGACATCGAACCATTGGCACAGGGCATCATCAACATCCTTATCCCTGGCAACATGGGCGGCGATGCTTTGGCAAACCTGGTATCGGGCAAGTCAAACTTCAGTGGCAAGATGCCTTACACCTATCCTAAGGAAATCAATTCGCTCGCCAACTATGACTTCAAGAAGAGTGAGGAGGTGGGTACGATGGAAGGTGCTTACGACTACAATGCGAAGATTACCCAGCAGTGGGGCTTCGGATATGGTTTGAGTTATACCTCTTACAAATATAGCAACCTGAAGGTTTCTCAGTCTGATTTCCGCCACGGCGACATCATCAAGGTGAGCGTGGATGTGAAGAATACGGGAAAGGTGGCAGGCAAGGAGAGTGTCCTCCTGTTCAGTAGCGATCTCATCGCTAGTATTGTGCCTGATGGCCGTCGTCTCCGTGCCTTCGACAAGGTGGAACTTCAGCCTGGTGAGACCAAGACCATGACATTTGAATTAAAGGCAGACGATTTGGCCTTCGTAGGTTGGAATGGCAAATGGAGATTGGAGGAAGGCGATTTCAAGTTGATGATTGCCGACCAGAGTGCTGATATCCATTGCACTGATACTTATCAGTGGCCTACTGCCAACCGATAATGTATATTTAAAAGATGATTTAAAGAAAAGAGCGTGCCAATAGCGGTGCGCTCTTTTTGTTTGCATAGTAAAATGCAGAAGAGTTAAATATCTACAAGAATCCCCCATGATGTTTGGTGTTATGTCTTGAAATGATTACTTTTGCAAATCATAATTTTTGCAGATTTACAGAATCATTCAAAACAAGGATAAATGGAAATAGTAATTGGAATCATCATAGGGCTTGCCATCGGATTCTTCGTGGGGAAACTGATGGAAGCAAAAAGTGCGGGAGAGGAGAAAACCCAGCTCGTAGCGAAAGCTCAAGTGCTGGCGGCTAACATCGAACAGATAAAACTGCATCATGCTTCTGAGGTTCAATCAATGAAATCTCAAATGGAGAACGAGCGGCTGTATGCGGCGAAACTCAGAGCGGAAAGCGACCAGCAGTGGGCACAGAAACTCGAGAGTCTGAAGCAGGAAATGCAGCGAATGACGATAGAACAGCAGAAGGTGGCGGCTGAGCAGTTGGCTGCCAAGCAGTCGGCTCTGCAGGAAACCAACCGTCTGCAGATGGATGAACTCCTGAAACCTATCAAGGAACAGTTTGCTGATTTCAAGAAATCGGTAGAGGAGAGCAAAACCCAGAACGAGGTGAACAAGAAGGAACTGCAGAACACCTTCGAGGCAACGATGAAACTCTTCCAGCAGGAACAGCAGCAGGCTGTACTGAACCTGAAGGAGCAGACCGAGAAGATTGGCTCCGATGCTGCCAACCTGACCAAGGCATTGAAGGGCGACAGCAAGATGCAGGGCGACTGGGGCGAGATGGTGCTGGAAACCATCCTGGAGAACAGCGGACTTCGTAAAGATGAGGAATTCTTCATTCAGGAGAATACGAAAGATGAAGAGGGAAAGAACTATCGTCCGGATGTCATTGTCCGATTCCCGGAAGGCAGAAGTGTGGTCATCGATTCCAAGGTTTCGCTTACCGCCTATTCCGATGCTCTGGCAGCTGAAGATGAGGCTGAACAGGAACGCCTGATGAAGGCACATGCGCTGAGCGTACGAAAGCACATCGATGAACTGGCAGCCAAAGACTATTCCAAACTGGTGGATGATGCCATCGGCTTCGTACTGATGTTCATCCCTAACGAGACCAGCTATATCGCAGCGATGAAGCAGCAGCCGGATCTCAGCCGTTATGCTTATCAGAAGAAGATTATTATCATCTCGCCAAGCAATCTGCTCATGGCACTCCAGCTTGCCTATAATCTCTGGCAGTATGACCGGCAGAACAAGAATGTAGAGAAAATCGTGAAGACGGCTGCTGATCTGTATGATAAGGTGGCTGGCTTCGAAGATACCTTTATGAGTGTGGGTGATCTGATAACCCGTCTTTCGGGTACTTTTGATAAGGCAAAGAAGCAACTCTATGACGGCACCGGCAATGTGATGAGAAGGGTAGAGAGCCTGAAGGGACTTGGAGTGACACCGAAAAAGCAGATCAAGGAACTGGATAATCTGTAAAGTGTATATAAATAGTCTACTACCGGTAAAAAGGGAAACAGGGCGAAAAGTATTTTTTGTTACCGAAACATTTCTAATTGTTCAATATTTTAAAATAATCTCTAAAAAGGAGCGGTATTTCAGATTAAATTCGTAATTTTGCCCTGACCCAACAGAAAAGAAATCATTGTATTGCTTATAAAAAAGATTAAAATTTACATAAAACAACATCAATAATTATTAATCATGAAACTGAACGAAATTCTTTCAGACAGCTTTAATGCTGCAGAATGGGAAGCTAAGGGTTATGAGCTTCCTAAGTATGACATCGCAGCCGTAGCTAAGAAGACTCACGAAGAGCCTACTTGGGTTCACTTTGGTGCAGGTAACATCTTCCGTGCGTTCCCTGCCGCTATCCTCAACGATGCGCTCAACACCGGTAAGTACGACCGTGGTGTCATCGTAGCAGAAAGCTTCGACTACGAAATTATCGACAAGGCTTATCGCCCTTACAATAATCTCTCTCTTCTCGTCAGCCTCCAGAGCAACGGAACCATCGAGAAGAAGGTCATCGCTTCTATCACAGAAAGCCTCAAGGCGGATAAGCAGTTTGGTGAGGACTGGGCCCGATTGGTCCAGATTTTCCAGGCACCAAGTCTGCAGATGGTAACTTTCACCATCACCGAGAAGGGATATTCTTTCAATGATGCCGATCTGGCACGTGGTCTCGATGCAGTATTTGCTATGGGTAAGCTTACCGCTCTTCTCTATGAGCGTTATAAGGCAGGCAAGTTGCCACTTACTCTTCAGTCTACCGACAACTGTTCTCACAACGGCGACCATGTTAAGGCTGGCGTAAAGGCTTATGCTGAGCGTTGGGCACAGGATGGTATCGTAGAGGCTGGTTTCGTAGATTATATCAATGACAGCAGCAAGATTACCTATCCTTGGTCTATGATTGATAAGATTACTCCTCGTCCACACGAGAAGGTACAGGCGATGCTCGCTGAGGATGGTTTCGAGGATAACAATACGATTATCACCGAGAAGCATACTTTCACCGCTCCTTTCGTAAATGCCGAGGAAGTGCAGTATCTCGTTTGCGAGGATACTTATACCAATGGTCGTCCGCCATTGGAGTTGGGCGGTGCGCTCTATACCACCCGCAAGACTGTAGATGAGGTTGAGACCATGAAGGTAACCACCTGTCTGAACCCTCTCCATACAGCGATGTCAATCTATGGTTGCCTGCTCGACTATACCTTGATTTCTGCAGAGATGGCGGATGAGGACCTGCGTGCCTTTATCCAGAAGATTGGTTATATCGAGGCGATGCCGGTGGTTACCGACCCAGGCGTATTGAACCCATACGAGTTTATCGGTACCGTAATCAACAAGCGTCTGCCTAATCCTTTCATGCCGGATGCTCCTCAGCGTATCGCTACCGATACCAGTCAGAAGCTCTCTATCCGTTTCGGTGAGACTATCAAGAAGTATATCGACCGTGGTCTCGACGTGAGCAATCTCGTGTTGATTCCTTTGGTATTAGCAGGTTATGCCCGTTATCTCAAGGCATTGGATGATAACCTGAAGCCATTCGAGCCATCTTCCGACCCATTGTTGGCAGAACTGCAGGCCATCGTAGCTCCTCTTGAAGTAGGCAAGGCTGATCAGGACTACTCTTGCCTGAAGAATCTCTATTCCCGCAAGGATGTGTTCGGTCTCGATCTCTATGAGGCTGGCTTCGGTGAGCAGATTGAGGGCATGGTGAAGGAACTCTTCGCCGGCAAGGGTGCCGTAAGAGCGACATTGCATAAATATGTTTCTGCAAGATAATTCATTTTTAAACTTATACATTATAATATATATATGGAAAGAACATGGCGCTGGTTTGGCAAGAAAGATAAGATTACGCTTGCACAGTTGAAGCAGATTGGTGTTGAGGGCATTGTTACCGCATTGCACGATGTTCCTCTGGGCGAGGTTTGGACACGCGAGAAGATTCATGAACTCAAGGAGTACATCGAGTCTTACGGTATGAAATGGAGCGTGGTAGAGTCTTTGCCTGTGGTTGAAACCCTGAAATATGGCGGTCCTGACCGTGATCATCAGATTGAGGTTTACAAGGAAAGTCTCCGCAACCTGGGCGAGGAAGGCATCAAATGCATCTGCTACAACTTTATGCCTGTTTTGGACTGGGCTCGTACCGATTTGGCACACGAGAATCCTAACGGAGCCAACAACCTCTATATGAACTGGGGTGAGTTTGCCTACTTTGACATCTATATCCTGCAGCGTGAAGGCGCTCGTGAGGATTGGGCTGAGTTCTCTAAGGAGCACAAGTGGGGCAGAGACCTCGTGGCTGAGGCTGATGAAATCAAGAAGACTTCTACACCAGAGCAGGATCATGCCTTGGTAGAGAACATCATCATCAAGACCCAGGGTTTCGTATCGGGTAACTTCAGCGAGGGCGATTCAGCTCCTGTCCAGAAGTTCCGCGACCTGTTGAAGCTTTATGATGGTATCGACAAGAAGAAGTTGCAGGAGAACATGAAGTACTGGCTGGAGGCTATCATGCCTATCTGCGATGAGTACGATATCAATATGTGTGTTCACCCAGACGATCCTCCTTATCCTGTATTCGGTTTGCCAAGAATCATCGGTCGTGCCGAGGATATCCAGTGGATGTTGGATGCTGTGCCAAACAAGCACAATGGTTTGACTTTCTGTGCAGGTTCATTCTCTGCCGGCGAGCACAACGACTGTGTGGCGATGGCGAAGCAGTTTGCCGACCGCACTCACTTTGTTCATCTGCGCTCTTGCTACATTTTCCCTAACGGCAACTTTACAGAGGCTTCTCACTTGGGTGGCCGCGGCCATCTCATTGAACTTTGCCGCATCTTCGAGAAGGCTGAGCAGGAAGGCAAGTGCAATTCCGGCCGTCGTCTGCCAATGCGAGTAGACCACGGTATGACCTTCACTGATGAGCCTGGTGGCGTATTCGATGAGAGCAATCATGGTCACAATGCCGGTTACACTCTCCTCGGCCGTATGTTTGCCATGGGTCAGATTCAGGGTGTCATCGCAACAGTAGATGATGAACTGGGCATTGAGTATAAGCAGCCGGGATTCTATGATTAGTTGATAGTTTATAGGCTATTAAGTGATTTGAAATTCACTTCCTCAACATACTTCACCAGCGAATCCTTGCCGTTATGCAGATAGAAGTCTACACGAATCACGTGGTTGATGTCGGCATTGCCCTTCACCTTTATGTGTCGGGTCTTGCTGTACATCATCGTGTCGCGGCGTGAAGGATAGGATACGAGCTCGATGAGGTCTTTGGTAGAGTTGCTGCCCACATAATAGATGCCTACACTGTCTTTTCCGTTCTTGATGGCAGCAATCTTCGCCATCTTCTTGGCATGAGCCGCAGAGGTATCTATCGGGTAAAACTCGCTGGCAGCTACCGTGTCGCCGTCATGCTGGTCGGGTGCAAACTTGCAGCTGGTACCCATCGTAGTGATAAAGGATGTAGCAGCCAGGGCTGCCACAAAGTATAATATTTTCTTCATTGTTATTTCCTTTCTTTTCTTTAAAGAATCCTGTTTTGTTCGCAAAATGCGTTATCGGCTGCAAAAGTACAAAAAATAACTCGAAAAGCCATACCTTTTTTATCTTTTTCCTTTTAATACTTCGGATGGAGAGACGCGTGCTGGAGCTGGGCGGAAGGAGTTGTGGGGATGGCATGGAAGGAGCGGTATGGAAGGAATGGATGGAATTCCGTGCAAAGATACAACTTTTCTCTGATACTGCCAAGTTTGGGGGTGTGATAAGGAAATGTTTGAACTATGCTTTCAGATTGAAAGTAGTTAAACTTCCTTACTCATAGTTTTGCGGGTGACAACTCATAGTTTTACGGGTAGCAACTCATAGCTTTGTTCTCTTAAAGTATAGAGTTAAGCAGTAAATCAGGTGTTTATGAGGGTTATGATGTTTTTACTGCAATGACTCAGTTCCTCAATAACTCAGTTCCTCAGTTTTTCTCTGACCCTTCACTTTTGTCTTTATTTAGAAGTTTATTATATATATAATATATATATATAATAATATATAATATATAACAATTTAAAACAACTTTGAACTATAAGGGCTATATACCCCCTAGGAAAAAACTGAGGAACTGAGTTATTGAGGAACTGAGTCAATGCTAGAGACTTTGAATCTTACTCTTGATACTGTTGAATATGTGCTTATGTTAAAAGTTAAGTATCAGATTATCAAATAAATAAAACACTTGCTCCCTTGAAATAAAGGGGCAAGTGTTTATTGTGATACCCATACCCCCTAAAACAGGGGGCGTGGGTATGAAAAGAATTTCGTTACATTGAACTTTCAAATCGTAACTTGATGAGATCTGGCTGATTTACATCTCAACCACTACTTCATGCTTGCCTTCAGAGCAAGGAATGATGGTGCCTGAGATAGGAGTGCCATCCACTGTAATCTGCTTCACGCCCTTCTGGTTTCCGCTAGGATTCTTTACTGTGATATGGTATTCGCCACCACGGAACTTGCGGGTTACCTCATACTCCTTAGCGGTGCTTGGGAGACAAGGATCGATGAGCAAACCTTCATAATCTGGCTTGATGCCGAGGATGAATTCTGATACTGTATACCACATCCATGCCGCTGTACCGGTGAGCCAGGAGTTCTTTCCTTCGCCCGGTTTGGCTGCATCCTTACCGGCTACCATCTGGCAGTTTACGTAAGGCTCTACCTTGTGAAGTGTCTGATATTTTTCCTCTACATAGCTAGGCAGAATCTTGGTATAATGGCTCCAGGCATCGTTGCCTCGACCGGCTACAGTCTCTCCGATGATGACCCAAGGATTGTTGTGGCAGAAGATACCGGCGTTCTCCTTGTAGCCTTCAGGATAAGAAGAAATCTCACCCATTTCTACATGATAGGTGGTGTAAGCTGGGTTGTTCAGCACCAGTCCGTGCTCGCATTCCAATCGTTTCTTACTGCTGTCCAGTGCTTTATCGCAGAGTCCTTCTTCCAGACCGATACCAGCCATCGTACACCAGCCCTGGCTCTCGATGAAGATTTTGCCTTCCTCGTTCTCATCACTACCAATCTTGTTGCCGAAGAAATCGTAAGCGCGGAGGAACCATTCGCCGTCCCATCCATGCTGCTTCACAGCCTCGTTCATCTCATCTACAGCCTGCTGCATGCGCTCGGCTTCTGTCAAATAATCTTCCTCTGCAAGACCGGCTATTTCGCCCTCCTTGCTTTCCAAAGCTTCCTTGGCAAGCTGCTTGCACAGAGCCACATAATCCTTGCCGGTAACCACGAACAGACCGGCTATCATCAAACTCTCTGCCTTGCTTCCTTCGCCCTTGTTTTCGGTGGTCTGGAAACTCTCGTTAGGGTCCCAGGAGAAGCAGTTCAGGTTCAGACAGTCGTTCCAGTCGGCTCTTCCGATGAGTGGCAACTTGTGTGGACCCAGGTTGTTGATAACATGGTTCATCGAAATCTTGAGGTGCTCGAAGAGGCTTACTTCTGTGCCTGGCTGGTTGTCGAAAGGCACCTGCTCAGCGAGGATAGAGAAGTCGCCCGTCTCCTTGATATAGGCTACGGTACCGAAGATGAGCCAGCATGGGTCGTCGTTGAAACCGCCACCGATATCGTTGTTGCCACGTTTGGTGAGCGGCTGATACTGGTGGTAGCAGCCACCGTCTGGGAACTGGGTGCTGGCGATATCGATGATGCGCTGGCGGGCACGGGTAGGTATCTGATGAACGAAACCTACGAGGTCCTGGTTGGAATCGCGGAAGCCCATGCCTCGACCGATGCCGCTCTCGAAGAAACTTGCCGAACGCGACATACAGAAGGTGATCATGCACTGATACTGGTTCCAGATGTTCACCATACGGTCTAACTTGTCGTTGCCGCTCTTCACGGTGAAGATGTTCAGCAGGTTATCCCAGTACTTGTTGAGTTCTGCGAAGGCAGCATCCACCTTTTCGGTGGTATCAAACTTGGCGATAAGCTGATGAGCTTTCTCCTTGTTGATTACCTTCTTGGCGCTGAACTTCTTGTCCTGCTCGTTCTCCACATAGCCCAGCAGGAAGATGAGGTCGCGGCTCTCGCCTGGCTGCAGGGTAACCTCGATATAATGAGATGCGATAGGGCTCCAGCCGTGGGCAAAGCTGTTGCGTGGCTTGCCTTCCAGCACAGCCTCAGGCTCGGCAAACTCGTTGTAGAGTCCGATGAAGCTCTCGCGGTCGGTATCGTAGCCCTGAATCTCGGTATTCACTGTGTAGAAAGCATAGTGGTTGCGGCGCTCACGATATTCGGTCTTGTGATAGATGGTAGAACCTTCTACCTCTACTTCGCCCGTAGAGAAGTTGCGCTGGAAGTTCTCCATGTCGGTAGCAGCATTCCAGAGGCACCACTCTGCAAAGGAGAACACTTTGAGGGTCTTCACCTCCTCAGTCTGGTTCTTCAGCGTCATCTTCTGCACCTCAGCCCATGTATGGAGGGGTACGAAGAAGAGCACACTCGCCTCTACGCCGTTCTTGCTGCCCGTGATGCGGGTATAGTTCATGCCGTGGCGGCACTCGTAGCTGTCGAGCGGTGTCTTGCAAGGTTTCCATCCCGGGTTCCATACGGTATCGCCATCTTTGATATAGAAATAGCGACCGCCGTTATCCATCGGCACACCATTGTAGCGATAACGGGTGATGCGACGGAACTTGGCATCCTTGTAGAAGGAATAACCACCTGCTGTGTTTGAGATGAGCGAGAAGAAATCCTCGTTACCCAAATAATTGATCCAAGGCCATGGGGTCTTTGGGTCAGTAATCACGTATTCGCGATTGGCGTCATCAAAATGACCATACTTTTTTTCTGCCATTGTTTTTTTAATGTTATTTCTTGGTAAAATATACTATTTTGGTGCAAAGATAGTAAAAAGTTTAAGTTTCGGGGTTAGAAAACAGTTTTTTTTTGTATTTTTGCAATGAAAAGTTTGATGATTATCATCATTCTATTAACATTTTATATAGTTGGCTTATGAAAAGAAACATTTTATCACTTCTGATAGCCCTCTTTGCTACGATGCAGGTAGCGGCTCAGACATACGACAACTTGTGGAAGCAAGCTGAAATCAATGCTCAGAAGGACCAGCCTAAGAGCGAAATCGCGGTGATGAAGAAAATCATCGCCAAGGCTTCGGCTGCCAAAGATTACGGGCAGCTGCTGGCGGCTGAGATAAGACAGATGACACTCTGGAAAGAGATTTCGGCTGACTCGCTGACGCCTAACGTGAAGCGGATGGAAGCAGGGGTGCTGAAGGTGAACGACCCCGCATTGAAGGCGGTGAGATATGCCGTGCTGGGCAAGGTGTACCGTGATATGAACGAAAAGAAAAGCCAGGAGTTCTTCAAGAAGGCCTTGGGACAGCCTGAACTTCTTGCCCGACATACATCTGCAGAGTATGTTCCATTGACGCTGAAGGGCGTGGATGGCAGTTCCTTTAACAACGATCTGCTGCATCTCATCGGATTCGAGGCAGACAGCAAGGAGGCGTATCTGCAGCTGTACACCTATTATAATAAGGTGGGCAATCGGGGTGCGGCTTGTCTCTGTGCCTATAAGCTCATCGAGAAATACCGCCAGGACGACGTGAGAGAGGTGAAGAAATCGAAGTATCTGCAGACCATCGACTCGCTCATCCAGATTTATCAGGATATTCCGGAGGCAGGCGAACTTGCCGTGGAGCATTTCCGCTTCATGGAAGGTGCTACCGATGCCAAACCGCAGGATAAGCTCAACTATATCAACTATGCGCTGAGCCGCTGGGGTGAATGGTCGAGAATGAACGAACTGAGAAATGCGCAGAAGCGACTTACCGAACCGATGTTCCGGGTGAAGGATATGCCGCAGGTATTGCGACCTGGGGAGAAGGTTTGGGTGCAGCTGGATGTGCGTAATCTCCAGAACCTGAAAATCAGCATCTCCCGCCTCAATATTACGGCAGATAACGATTATAATGCGCAGGATGAGGCTACCTATAAGATGCTCCTGAAGAAGACTACGAAGCTGCATCAGAAGGATTACAGCCGCAACTACTACGGTCGCCCGGATTATGAAACGGTGAAGGATTCCATCGAAATCGGTGGCAATCTGCCACTGGGTGCATATCTGATGGAGGTGACTTCGGATAATACCAGCATCGCTCCGCAGCGAGAACTCTTCTATGTGAGCAATCTGGCGGTGATGATCCAGCAGTTGCCTGATGATAAGCATCGCTATGTAGTGGTGAATGCTACTGACGGACAGCCTATCGCTGGGGCGAAGATAGAACTCTATGACCAGTGGTATGGTTTCAACATGAAGAAGGACAAACGAACGGTTCATGCCCGCTTGACGACCGATGAGAACGGAGAGGCTTACTTCAAGAATGTGGATGGAAAGGTGTTGATTTCCACCAATACCGATAAGTTTACGCCTGCCAAATACATCTATCTTTCTCGTGACCGCTATTACGAGAAGAAGGATAATGAGACTAAATATCAGGTTTATACCGACCGTGCTATCTATCGTCCCGGTCAGACTGTGCATGTTACGGCTATCAGATTTGTCGACATGAAAGGTGTCGATGCAAAGGTGCCTGTTGGCAGAGATGAACTGGTTTTCGGACTCTGTAATGCCAGTTGGAAAGAGGTGGAGATGAAGAAGGCGAAGGTTGACGAGTATGGCACGGCTTCGGTAGATTTCGAATTGCCGAAGGAGGGACAGACAGGCATGTATCATGTATCCGTGAATGACCAGGTAAACCGCTTCTTCCGTGTGGAGGAATACAAGCGTCCAACCTTCGAGATTACCTTCCCGAAGGTGAACGAGAAATATAACTGGGGCGATACTGTAGTGGTGAAGGCTACAGCCAAGACCTACTCTGGTGTGCCTGTACAGGGTGCCAAGGTGGAGTATCAGGTGACTCGCAGAAACCAGCTTTGGTGGTGGGGCGCAGGCTCTGCCGGACAGTTGGTGAAGACAGACAGTTGCGTGACTCGTGAGGACGGAACCTTCGACGTAGAGATTCCGCTGGAGGCTTCCTTGTCAGGAAAAGACGAGGCTGATATGAGCGAGTTCATGCGCATCGCCCGTTTCTTCAACTTCGAGGTCTCAGCCATCGTTACCGACATCAGCGGCGAGAGCCACGAGGGTGTGATGAGTCTGCCTCTGGGCACCAAGCCAACCATCCTCACGGTGAATCTTCCTAAGCGTATCGAAACTGACAGTCTGAAGACGGTGACCTTCGCTTACCGCAATGCCAGCGGTATGCCGATTTCTAGTAGGTTAAAATATCGAATTGATAAGGGCGAATGGAAGGATGCCGAGGCGAATGCACCGGTTTCTATCAAGGAATATGCATCTTCTGCCTCTTCTTCCCTCGTTTGGAAATCTGGCGTTCATCAGTTGGAGGCAATCTGCGGACAGGATACTCTGCAGCAGAAGTTCACGCTCTTCAGCATGAAGGATACCCATCCGGTGGAGCCAACTACCGAATGGTATTATCAGACGGCGAAGACCTTTCCTCGTGATGGCAAGCCGGTCTATATTCAGGTGGGCTCTTCGGAGAACGGAGCGCACATCGTATATTCCATCATCGCCGGCAACAAATTGCTGGAGAAGGGCGCCTGGGAGTTGGGCGACAGCATCGTGACTCTGCCTTTCACCTACAAGGAGGAATATGCGTCGGGCATCGTACTGAACTATAGTTTCGTGAAGCAAGGCAAGTGCTATACCCGAATGATGAGCATTGCCCGTCCTTTGCCTGAGAAGAAACTGAATATCGCCTGGAAGACCTTCCGCAACCGTCTGACCCCTGGACAGAAGGAGGAGTGGACGCTGAAGATTACCACCCCTGACGGCAAGCCAGCCAAGGCGCAGCTGATGAGCGTACTCTATGACAAGTCGCTCGACCAGATAGCCCGGCATCCCTGGCATCTCTCCCTTGGCTTCTATCAGCGTTTGCCAAACTGCTACTGGAAGCACAACCTCACTTTCCGTTCATTTTACTTGAATGGCGTTTATCCTACCAAGTATTATGACGAAAAGCAATTGGATGTGGATAAGTTTGATGGCAAATACTTTAGCTATTATGCTTATATGCAAGCGGTGGAACTGAGCAAGTTGGAACGTTCTTCTGGCGGAACCGTTGAGGCTGTTCGTATACAGAAAGACGAACTGGTTCGAGAGGAAGCAAAAGTCATGAAAACTCGTGGGAGTAATACAATCCTTGTTGCAGCGCCTGCTCCATCTGCCAACAAGGTTTTTGATGTAGTAGAGGAGATGCCGCAGTTTGCCGGTGGTTCTGGTTCAGATGCAGGACAATTCCTCGACAAAGTGCAGGTGCGTGAAAATCTGAACGAGACTGCCTTCTTCTATCCTGCCTTGGAGAGCGACAACAATGGCAACGTAGCCATCAGATTTACCCTGCCGGAGAGCGTGACTACCTGGAAGTTCATGGGCTTGGCTCATGACAAGGAGATGCGCAACGGTTTGCTGGTGGATGAGGCTGTGGCTCAGAAGACCGTGATGGTGCAGCCTAACATGCCTCGCTTCCTGCGTGAGGGCGATAAGAGCACCATCGTGGTGAAACTCTTCAATTCTTCCGACAAGAAGGTGAGCGGCAACGCCCGTATGCAGATTCTCGCCCCGGAGACCAACAAGGTGGTTTGGCAGAAGACGCAGAACTACAGCATCGATGCCGAGGGCTCTGCTACCATCTCCTTTGATGTTCAGGGACTGAAAGAAGGCGTATATATTAATAAGGTAGTGGCTGTCGGTAATGGCTACAGCGATGGTGAACAGCACTATCTGCCGGTTTTGAGCAACCGTGAACTCGTGGTGAACACCCTGCCTATCACCCTGCATCAGAAGGGTGAGCAGAGCTTCGACCTGAGCAAACTCTTTCTGAACAAGGAGGGCAAGCAGGCGAAGGGCGCTGAAGAGGCAAAGGTAACCATCGAGTACACCAATAACCCAAGTTGGCTGATGGTGAAGGCGCTGCCAGCCATCAGTAATCCGGATGAGGAGGACGCCATCTCGCTGATGTCTGCCATCTATGCCAACACCGTGAGCCGCCATGTCCAGAAGACCTTGAACGTGAATGCCAAGGACATCGACGATGCTTCGGGCTTGACATCGGCTTCTGATACCTTGGAAAAGAAGGTGAACAAGTATGTCGCTCTCCTGAAGAAACTCCAAAACAAGGATGGTTCCTTCTCTTGGTGGAAGGGCATGAGCGGCAGCAGATATATGACCACGGCTGTGGCAGAGATGATGGTTCGTCTCAATGCCATCGTGGGCAGACAATCCTCTACCGCAAGTATGCTTTCGGGAGCAATCGACTATCTGCGTCAGCAAACGGCTCGTGAGGTGAAGGCGATGAAGGAGGATGAGGCAAAGGCTGCGCAGAAAGCCGCTCGCAATGGCAAGAAGGGCGAGGCTTACCAGGCTACGCCAAGCGAGGTGGCTTTGCATTATCTCTATATTGTCGCAATGGATGGGACTTGTGTGAAACTCAAAGCTCCTGCTTTGAATGACATGGATTATCTCCTCGGAAAACTGAAGAAGATGACCCGTTCGTTGACCATCTATGGCAAGGCGAAGGCTGCTGTGATACTCGCCCTAAACTACGATTACAAGACGGCTGCCGACTACTTGAAGAGCATGGAGGAATATTCAGTCTATCGTGAGGATATGGGCAGATATTATGATACTCGCAAGGCGTACTATAGTTGGAGAAACTATAAGATTCCGACAGAGGTGGCTGCCATCGAGGCTCTACAGGCTTTGGATGCTCAGTCTATAGCTGCTATTTCATCAGCATCGTTTGCTATTAGCAAACAGCAGACCATCGAGGAGATGCAGCGCTGGCTCCTGATGTCGAAACGCACCCAGGTTTGGGATACGCCAGTGAACACCGTGGATGCCGTCTACGCCTTTATGAAGGGCAATGAGAGCAACTGGAGCAGGAAGGCTGAGAATGCTGTGCTGAAACTGGATGGCAAGCTGCTGCCGATGCCGCAGGATTCCACTACTTTGGGCTATGTGAAGACCGAAAAGACGGGCAAGGCATCTAAGCTGAGCATCGACAAAAAGAGCGATTATACCAGCTGGGGTGCTGTCTATGCAGAGTTTAAGCAGCCTATCAGCGAAATCGGTTCCATGGAGTCGGGCATCAAGGTGCGCCGTGTCATCGTTCCAGCCGAATCTGAGAGCAAGGGCAATGCGCAGGTAGGCGAGAAGGTGAAGGTAACGCTCATCATCACCGCCGACCGCGACTACGACTTTGTGCAGATTACGGATAAGCGTGCGGCATGCCTGGAGCCGGTTAACCAGTTGAGCGGTTATCAGTGGAGCATAGGCTGCTATGTTTCTCCAAGAGACCATGCAACAAATTTCTATTTCGATCGTTTATCTAAAGGTAAGCACATCGTAGAAATGGAGTATTACGTGGATAGAAAGGGCGACTATCAGAGCGGAACTTGCACCGCTGAGTGTACCTACAGTCCGGAGTTTGGTGGCCGCACAGAGACCTATGAATTGAAAGTTAATAATTGATAGTTAAAAGTTTATAGATTGATAATTTAAAATAGAATAGTATGAAACGGATGAATATATGGATGCTCTCAGCGCTGTTGGCGCTGCCTGCATCAGCACAGAAGATTACAACCCAGCACGAGGTGGTAGACTGCGGACAGGTGGTGTTCCACAAGCCTGTAACTGCCGAATTCGTGCTGAAGAATGACGGGCACAAGCCGTTGGTTATCAACAATGTATTGAAAAGCTGCGGATGTACGGAGGTAGATTATCCGAAGACGAGCATAGCTGCCGGCGAAAGTTTCGTCATCAAGGCGGTATACGATGCCAAGCAGATGGGTACTTTCACCAAGCAGGTTTGCCTCTATACCAATGCGGATGAAGAGCCGTTCATCCTCTCTATGAGGGGAAGGGTAGTGGGCAGCGTAGTAGATTTCGCTGGTTCTTACGATGAGATGCTGGGTGTCATCAAGAGTGATGTCCAGGAGGTGGAGTTTGATGACGTGAACCGTGGCGACCGTCCGGTTCAGCGCATTCATATCTTCAATCCTACCGACGAAGTGCTGGAGCCGGTAGTGATGCATCTGCCATCCTATCTTCATGCTTTCGTATCGCCTTCCAAGGTGGCTCCGCGTCATTCTGCCGAAATCAGTTTCGTGCTGGATTCCAAGAAACTGCGCGACCTGGGCTTGAACCAGACATCGGTTTATCTCGGTGAGCGTCCTGGCGATAAGATTGCGCCTGAGAAGGAAATCGTGGTATCAGCCGTTCTTCTTCCTGGTTTCGAAAACATGACTCCAGCCAAGAAGGCACTGGCTCCGAAGATAGAGATGTCTGCCACCGATCTCAATCTGGGTAGTTTCAATGGAAAGAAGAAGCTGAAGGGTGAGATTCTGATTACCAATAAGGGTAAGTCGGAACTGGATATCCGCAGCATGCAGATGTTTACGATGGGCTTGCAGGTGAAACTGAAGAAGAGTAAGATTCAGCCAGGAGAGACCGTTAAGATGAAGGTGACGGCTGTGGCTGCCGACTTGAAGAAATCGCGTGTCAGACACCCTCGTATCCTCATAATTACGAATGACCCTGACCATGCTAAGGTGGTGGTGAAGATTTATGTACAATGATTTAAAAATGAATATCGTGCAGATAGAAATAGATAACGGCAGTGGGTTCTGCTTTGGCGTAACCACTGCCATCAAGAAAGCTGAAGAGGAGTTGGCTAAGGGCGGTAAACTTTACTGCCTGGGCGATATTGTGCATAACGGTATGGAGGTGGAGCGCCTGCATGAAGCGGGACTCATCACGATAGACCATGAGCAGATGGAGGAACTGCAGGGCGTAAAGGTCTTGCTCCGTGCTCATGGTGAACCGCCTGAAACTTATGCCCTTGCTGAGCGAAATAACATTGAAATCATCGATGCTACCTGTCCTGTGGTGCTCCAGTTGCAGCGCCGCATCAAGAAGCAGTATGTCAACAATCCGGAGGCACAGATCGTGATTTTCGGCAAGAACGGGCATGCTGAGGTGCTCGGACTGGTGGGGCAGACGGAGAGTCATGCCATCGTGGTAGAGAAGTTTGAGGATGTGAAGCAGCTGAAGGAAACCGGTCAGCTGGATTTCTCTAAAGATATCTATCTTTACTCCCAGACTACCAAGAGTCTCGATGAGTTCCACCGCATCATCGAATATTGCCAGGAGCATATTGTTGAGGGCGCTGTCTTCAAGAGTTTCGATACCATCTGCCGTCAGGTGGCTAACCGCATGCCTAACATCGCTGCCTTTGCCAGCAAGCATGATGTCATCCTCTTTGTGAGTGGCAGAAAGAGTTCGAACGGCAAGGTGCTTTTCAAGGAATGCAAGAGCGTGAATGCCAACAGCTACCAGATAGAAAGTGCTGACGAAATAGATATGAACTGGTTCAAGGATGTGGAAACGGTAGGTATCTGTGGTGCTACCAGTACGCCGAAGTGGCTGATGGAAGAGTGCAAGGATAAGATTATCAAGGAAAACTCTGCTCTTTTGTAATAAGAGTTAAAATATTGATTATCAGCTACTTGATATACTTGGTACGGTGTTTCACCGTATATGGGTAGAGGATAGTTTTATCGTTGGTTGAAAAACTTAATATATTGGTTATTAATCAGTTAATCCATTTGGTGTCGTGTTTCACGACGTCAAGTGGGTTTATCTTTTATAAACTGTCTGAAAATAAAACAGGTGATAAATCTTCTCCCGAAGACCTATCACCTTCAAAAAACAGTAATTAACTCAAAATTTATAATCTATATCATTACTACCTTGTTAATATGGTTGCAAAGATACTAAATTGGAGTTTTTTTTTCCAAATCTTTTCATCGAATAAAATAAATTTATCGGCAAAAGTAGCATATTTAACGTATTTTTGCATTAATAACCCGGCAGTCTCTTCTCTGTAGCTTATTCTGCTATTGCTTTTTGATATTGTTCCATCAGCCATGCCTTCTGTTCAGAAATGGTCATGTTGCTGTTGTCGAGCGTGATGGCATCATCTGCTTTTCTGAGTGGGGAAGTCTCGCGGTGGCTATCGATATAGTCGCGCTCCTCTACATTCTTCAGAATCGCATCGAAGTCGGCTGGCATTCCTTTCTCCTTCAGTTCATCGAAACGGCGCTGTGCTCTCACCTGTGAACTGGCTGTTACGAAAATCTTCAGTTCGGCATTAGGGAACACGGTGGTACCTATATCGCGACCATCCATCACGATACCCTTGTCTTCGCCCATCTTCTGCTGCAGTTCTACCAGCGCCTCTCTGACGAAAGGAACGGCGGCAATCGGACTAACGTGGTTGGAAACCTCTAACGAACGGATTTCCTTTTCTACCAGTTCGCCGTTCAGATAGCAGTCTGGGCGACCGGTTGTTGCATTAAACTTGAATGAGATGCTGATGTTCTTCATCTCCTTCTGCAGTTCTTCAGTCTTTACGGCTCCATCTGCTTCGAAGAGCTGATGACGCAGCGCATAGAGGGTTACCGAGCGGTACATGGCGCCCGTATCTACATAAACATAACCTATTTCCTTGGCAAGATCCTTTGCCATCGTACTCTTACCGCAAGAAGAGTATCCGTCTATTGCTATTGTTATTTTCTTCATAATTTCGAACTAACTTTAATGTATAATTTATAATCTGTAACTTACGTTCAGCATGAGACTGTTGCTACTGACGTGATATTTGCCGTAGGCAACGTTCAGATGGAAGCGCTCCAGGTTGATACCGCCACCCACAGAGAAACCGGCTCCATGACTGCTTTCCTCATCTTCTGAGGTGCTGATTTTCATCTCGTTGGCTCTCCGGAAGTTGTAGCCGGCACCTATCCACAGGCTCTCCGAAAGCAGAATGTCGGCACCTACTACGGCATGATCACGAAGACTGCTGTCCCAATGGTTCAGGTTGACCAGTGTGGCTGATACCCTGAACGGTGCGTTGGCGAAGCGTTTCGTCACACCCAACTGCAGGTCGATCGGCATCTTCTCATATTCATTGTCGTAAGCTTTCAGCTGTCCACCCAGATTCTTTGCCGCACATGAAACCGACCATTCCGTTTCCGGGTCGTAATAGTTGATGCCCAGATCCACTCCCACAGCGATAGAATTGTAATCGCCAATATACGAAGTGATGAATTTGGCGGCAATACCACCCGCAAACTTTTCACCGAGCATATAAGAGAAGTAACCCGCAACGGCAATGTCCTTTGCCGAGAACTCACCCATCTGGATGTTGTTCTCATCCGTCTCTTTCATCTTGCCGTAGTCAACAAGCTGAGCCGAAACAGCCCACGAAGCCTTGTCGTTGACAATACGGTTGAAACTAGCCGAGGCAGTGTTCACCCCCGACATATAGTTCATATAATTGAGATTGACCGTCTTGTCGTTTACTGATGACAGGAGAGCCGGATTATGGAATATGAGTGCCTCATCATCTTCTATCAAGGTGATGTTGTCGCCACCCAGAGCAGCTGCATGGGCACTCACCGGCAAGCGAAGGAAATTATACCCCGTTTGGCTCTCTTGAGCATCAATAATTGTCGCAAAAAGCGTCAATATTGCGGAAATTACATATTTTTTCATTTAAATTTTCTAATTCTTTGGCAAAGATACTGCTTTTTTCAATAATAAGAAGTAATTTTGCAATGTTTTCGTAGGAAATAACGATTTTAAACGGTTTTTATTGTGGAAATTAAGAAATCAAATAGCGCACAACTGGAAGATAAGCGGGTTACATTTTTTCTGCTGGGGTTGCTGCTGGCTTTTACTTTCATCTTCGTAGGACTCCAATATCAGAGAGGTCAGCAGGGAGATGATGACTTGTCGGAATCGATGGAAGATCTCTCACAGGATCTGGAAATGTCGGCTCGTCCCGACCAGAAAGATATGGTGAGTGCAGAGGCTGTTTCGGCTCCTGCTTCTAAGTCAATTACCCAGGAAGTGAAGGCTGCCGAGCAACAGACTCAGAAGGCACCGCAGAAAATCAGTTCTACAACCAGCGAACTGGTTATCGGCGACGGCTCGGGTGTAGTGGATGGATCTGAGGTGAAGGAAGCGGTTCCTGAAACTCCCATTGAGAATCCGGGAGCTGAGGCTCCTATCAAACTGACCGTCGTGCAGAAGATACCGCAGTTTCCTGGTGGCTGGTCTGCCTTCATGCAGTGGCTTACCAAGAACCTGAAGTACCCTGTAGCTGCTCAGAAGAGTAAGATTCAGGGAACCGTAGTGGTATCCTTTATCGTAAACAAGGATGGAAGTGTTGCCAATATCAAGGTAAGCACTTCGGTAGATCCATTGCTCGACAACGAGGCTTTGAGGGTGATGAAGATGATGCCGAAGTGGAAACCGGGCATCGATAAAGGCAAGGTCTGTCGCACGATGATTGCCATCCCGGTAGTGTTCCAGCTATAAATTATAAATTGTTCATTGTAAATTATACATTATAAATTATACATTATTATGAAGACAGCAGATGAAATTTTAAGCATGGTAAATGAGTTTCTGGCTAATTTGCCTTACGAAAGAAAGCCAAAGTCTCTTTATGAGCCTATCAGATACGTTCTTTCTATGGGTGGCAAGCGTATTCGTCCTACGCTCATGCTTCTGGGCTACAATCTTTTCAAGGACAATCCTGAGAAGATTCTGATGAATGCCGTTGCCCTGGAAACTTATCATAACTATACTTTGCTGCATGATGACCTGATGGACAATGCTGATTTGCGTCGCGGTCATGAAACGGTTCATAAGAAATGGGATGCCAATACGGCAATCCTTTCGGGCGACAGCATGCTCGTTCTGGCTTATGAGCGTATGGCTCAATGTGATGAAAAGCATCTTGCCAAGGTGTTGAAGCTCTTTACTTCCACTGCCCTGGAAATTGGTGAAGGTCAGCAGTTTGATATGGAGTTTGAAAACCGTAATGATGTGAAGGAGGAGGAATATATCGAGATGATCCGCCTCAAGACCAGCGTACTCCTGGCTTGTGCCTTGAAGATGGGTGCAATCCTTGCCGATGCTTCTGATGAGGATGCAGAGAACCTGTATAAGTTTGGCGAGCAGATCGGATTGGCGTTCCAGTTGCAGGATGATTACCTCGATGTTTACGGCGATACCAAGGTGTTCGGTAAGGAGATTGGTGGCGATATCACATCCAACAAGAAGACGTATATGCTCATCAATGCTTTCAACCATGCCAACGACGCTCAGCGTGCAGAACTGCAGAAGTGGGTGGATGCCGAGGAGTTCGACCGCAAGGAGAAGGTGGCTGCCGTTACCCGTCTCTACAACGAGATTGGTATCGACAAAATGGCGCAGGATAAGATTGCTTATTATTTCGAGCAGAGCAAGAAGTATCTGGATGCCGTGAATGTGCCTGCTGAGCGTAAGGAGGAATTGGCAAAGTATGCTCAGAAAATGATGAAGCGACAGTACTAGTTGATAGTTAATAGTTTATAGTTGACAGTTCAATGTTCAAAGTAATAGATACACATACGCATTTCGATGCGGAGGAGTTTGATGAGGATAGGGCGGAGGCTTTCGCCCGTGCCAAGGAAGCGGGGGTAGGCAAGGTGTTCTTGCCTGCCATCGATGTGAAGACCACACACGCGGTACTGGCATTGGCTAAGGAATATCCGGGCTATGCTTATCCGATGATGGGTCTGCATCCTGAAGAGGTGAAGGCTGACTGGAAGGAACAGCTGGCTGAACTCCGAAAGATACTGGAGGAGCATCGCATGACCGGTAATGCCTGTCAGAAGGGTGGTTCTCCTCAGTTTTCAGACTTGATTGCTATCGGAGAGGTAGGACTTGATTATTACTGGAGCCGTGAGTTCGAAAACGAGCAGCTCGAGGCTTTCGAGGAACAGGTAAAATGGTCGGTAGAAACCCAGCTCCCGCTGATGATTCATTGCCGCAAGGCGCAGAACGAGATGGTGCATCTGCTCAGAAAGTATGAGAAGGAACTGCCGGGTGGCGTCTTCCATTGCTTTACGGGCAACCAGAAGGAAGCCGAAGAACTGCTCTCCTTCGATAAGTTTGTATTGGGCGTCGGTGGCGTATCTACTTTCAAGAGCAGTCATCTGCGTGAAGACCTCCCTGCTGTAGTTCCTCTGGATCGCATCGTTCTGGAGACCGACAGTCCGTATATGGCGCCTGTTCCTTATCGCGGCAAGCGTAATGAGAGCGCTTTTGTGGTAGAAGTGATGAAGACGCTCGCCAAGGCTTATGGCATAAGCGAAGAGGAGTTTGCCCGACAGACCAACCTCAATGCAGAGCGGGTTTTTCCGCTATCCGTATCGCAAGTATAGGACGCAAGCGTTCAAAACTCCTTAAATAAACATAAAAAAACAATGAAAGTTATGGTATTTCGGAGGAAAAGCAATAATTTTGCACTTCGAAATTGTTGCAGTAGCATGTTGCGGCGATTAAGAAGAGTTCTTCGGAATATGGAAAGGTGCTCGAGTGGCTGAAGAGGCACGCCTGGAAAGCGTGTATTCCCCTAAAGGGAATCGGGGGTTCGAATCCCCCTCTTTCCGCAGAAAACACTGAAAATTAGGTGTTTCCAAAACATCGTATTTTATCCAACTAAGTAGAATCCTGCACATTCTTGCACATTTTTGCACATTTTTGCACAATTCTGCTTGCAAATAGCTTGCAAATGATAACAACGAAACTATACTTAGATACAAGAGCGGTCAAGGACGGAGAGCCTGCACCGCTCAAAGTTGCCATTACGAAGAAGCGACAGGCAGCTTATATTCCTCTTGGTGTCAAATTGAAAAAGGAACAATGGGATGTCAAGAAACAAAGAATAGTTGATGCACCAAACAAGCAGAGATTGGAAATATTTGTCAAGAACAAATTGGTAGAGATTGAAAATGCTATATTGGAACTGCAGATGAAGGGAGAACTTACTAAACAGACTTCAACGCAGATAAAGAATAAGGTTGTGGTCTATCTAGACCCTGATGTTAAGAAGAAAGACTTATTTATAAATAGGTATATAGAATATATGAATAGTCGTTCAGCACAAAGGACCAGGGAAATATATGCAACCACTTTGAAGAAGATGCGCGATTTCGATAGCAAGGTAGATACCTACGCTTTTGAAGATATCTCAAAGGATTGGCTGAAAAGGTTGGATGCCGAGTTGGTAAGACAAGGGTTAAAGAAGAACTCCAGGAATATACATTTCAGAAACATACGTGCCGTTTTCAACGATGCCATCGATAATGAGATAACCAGTCATTATCCGATGAGAACATTCGATATAAATCCGGAGCAGACGGAAAAACGCTCTCTTTCTGTAGATGAGCTACGTACCTTATTTAATTATAATGTGCAGCCATGGCAGCAGAAGTACCTGGATTATTTCAAGCTTACATTCTTCTTGATCGGGATAAACCCTGCCGATATTCTTAATTGTACGGATGAGAATGTTGTAGATGGAAGATTACTGTATAGACGAAAGAAGACCGGAAGACTGTATAGCATCAGACTGGAACCGGAAGCCATACAGATAATAAATAGGTATAGAGGAAAGACGAATCTAGTCAATTTCTCAGAGAACATGAGAAACTACAAGCAATTTGTGTGCAAGGCAAACAAGGGACTAAAGGCAATAGGCCCTGTCACTAAAGAAAGGAACGAGAAAAAGAAAGCTCACGATTTTCAGAAGGAATATCATACAAAGCATAATCCTCTGTTTGATCATATCTCTCTGTATTGGGCTAGGCATACGTGGGCAACAATAGCCTTCTCCATAGGAATACCCGAAGAAATCATTGCCGAAGCATTGGGACATTCCCATGGAAACAGGACAACAGCTATCTATATTGACAAGAGTGTTGCCAATATAGACGCTGCAAATAGAAAAGTATTGGATTACGTTCTATATAAGGAGCAACCAAAGGACTAACCCTTGGAAGCTCCTTTCGAACCAATTAAATTATCAGACCATTGGCCTTCATGAAGTTAACCATTGCCCTGTTCTGTGGCAAAAGGGCAGGGATATCCATTCTGTTAGCCTTATACAAGTTGGTAGCAGAATTATACATATCCCAGGCAGTTACAAACTCCTTATCGTGATAGGCCTCCAGCATATCCTCTGTGAAGAGTGTAATCTGTGACTGATTGAGAGGGTAGGTGATATTCTCACGAATAGACTTTCGTGATGTATCTGCCTTTACTCTGGTAGCTGTCATCAGTCCAATGAGCAAGAACATCTGTTCTGCAGTAATGCGTGTCTCCTTCATCTTGGCAATACGCTCACGATCAGTCTCGATGATGTGCCGGGCATCGACCAGCCATGATTTTAATGTATCAAACATTGCTGCCACTTCCATACCGGAACCCTTCTTGCCCTTTTCGGAATAGCTGGACATATACAGTTCTGGAGAGAGCATACACTGATTGTGGCAAATCATCACATTCGGACCGAATCCAATCTGAATACCTTTCTGATGGAAGGCTACGGCCACATTAGTAGTAGTCTCATCATTATCAAAATCAGTGATACGAATATTGGCATAAACTCGGCGGAGAATATGCGCCTCTACCGCATGCTGACCTTTGACCGCTTCCACTTGTGGGAGGCGAACCACTCCAGGCGACTGACGGTCTCTGTTCTGTGCTGCAAACATATCATAAACCTCTACATTGTAGCCGAGCTCTGTACACTCATCAATAACCTTGTTGAAAAGGTCAAAGTGATAGATGCCACGGAGCGGATTTCCGTAAACATCATCCTCGCGGTGTGTGCGACTCAACTGTTCGAGAGTGATTGCCTGAGTCTTGGCTTTCTCGAAATCAAAGAACTTGTCTTCATTAACTGAAGAAGGAACTGCTACCATATCTTCGGCAGCCTTACTCAAATTTGTTGCTGTTGTCATAATCTTTAATATTTTAATTGGTTACAAATTATTTCAATGGAATGCCTGCTTCTTCAAGAAGCTTGATTCTCTCTTCCTTTGTTGCTTTTGTCAAGTTTGTCTCTTTGACAAAATTCCCGGCAGAGTCTCTTGTAATAAGAAAAACATAGTCGGCATGATTGATCCAACTTCTCTGACACTCCTCACGATAAGCATTGGCCTCCTCGTAAGTCTCAAACCCGCTCTTTGTGTCATACATTTCATCGTCACGGGTAACATATAAACTGCTAGTCTTCATTTTTAATCTCAATTATGTACATTAATTCTTTCTCCAGAACATCCTTCTCTTGATAAGGAGAATCATACTTATATACGACAGCATCATCAAGGAATGTTCTTACTCCCTCCATAAAGCCATCTTGTAACACAGAGTTATCTGTTATGTAGGCTGCCAGGAAGAAGCCGTTTCTTTCCTGCGTATCACCAAAGCCAACTGCACCGAAATGACTTCTGAAAGTAGTACCCTGCAACTCGTCGAATGAATACTGTATCATAAGTCTTTTCATCATTTCAAAAAATACTGCTACTTTAATTGCTTTCATATAAGTGACTTATCCGTGATGTCGAGGGCTTATTTTTATTAATGTTTCATTGCTAAATCTACTATCGCTACGACAAATAGAAAAATTAATCCGTTTATTAAAAGAATGGTACCCATATCTACTTAAAATTAAAGAAGTCCTTAATCTGTTTCTTCTCGTCATCGCTGGCATTCAAGATGTCCTTCACAATGAAATCTGCAAGCGGAGCTAATACTGTATTCATAGCATCAATCAGTTCACCCTGCGATCCAAGTTTAGAAAGGACACCTGCATATTCACAAAGAAATTCTTGTGATGAAATGAATCCCATTTCATAATTCTTTTTGATTTCCTTAATTTCTTTCATCTTTATAAATTTTAATTGGTTCAACATAATCTGTGGTTAGTCAAAATAACCACTCTTTCTATATGCAAAGGTACGAAAAATTTTTGATATATGCAAATTTACCAACGATTATTTTAGTTAAAAATACTAAAACCACTAAATATATGCGAATATATCTGTAATTTTGCCAAATCAAAACTTCGAAGATTATGATAGATTTTAATAAACTTTTTAAAAGAAATGACGTTGGCAGCATCATAGGAGAGCTGAAACAACGCATGTTGGATATTCCACTTTGGAGTACCCTGTTATCTGAGTATGAGCCTATGCTCCATGAAATCGTAGAAGACCACGTTGGCAGACAGGACAGAACGCTTGATGACGGAGTGGTAGAAAAGGCAGCTAGATTACCTATCGGATTGGAGAAACTTCTTACAAGAAGAATCTCTGAGTTCACAATGGCTACACCGGTCAAGCGTGTATATACGTATGATCAGGCTGACGAGGAACTGAAGGCGATTGTTCGTGCCATCGAGAAAATCTACACCTGTGCACACATTGATGCCGTGAACATGCACAGAGCAAAGTGCTATTACGCCTCTTGCCAGATGTTCACACTTTGGTACACGCAGAAGAAGCCTAACAAGCTCTACGGCTTCGACAGTCAGTACAAACTGAAATGCAAGACATTCTCTCCAATGGATGGAGTTGACATCTATCCTTACTTTGACGAGTATGACGACTTGCTTGCTCTGTCATTCGAGTATAAGCGTAAGGTTACTGACACAGAACACACCTTCTTCGAGACCTATACCGCAGACCATCATTACAAGTGGGACCTGTCTTCAGACGATGAAGAGTCCGGATGGAATTTGGTGGATGATAATGAGATTTCTATCGACAAGATTCCAGCCGTTTTCTGGTACCGGCACAAGCCATGCTGGGAAGGATTGAAACCTATCCGTGAGAATATCGAGTACACCATTTCCCGAAACAGCGATGTTGTGGCATACAATTCCGCTCCTGTCTTGAAGATTGCCGGTGCCATCGTTGGAATGGAGCGAAAGGGAGAGAGCAAGAGGGTGTATAGAGTCAGCGAAGACGGCGATGTTAGCTACGTGTCTTGGCAGCAGGCTATCGAGGCTCTTAAGTATCACGTTGACACTCTCGTCAAGCTTTTCTTCATGCAGTCTCAGATGCCGGACATCAGTTTCGAGAATATGAAGAGCCTTGGCAATATCGGCTATGATTCAAGAAAGACACTCCTCATGGATGCTCATCTTAAGATAGGAGAGGAGACTGGTACCTGGATTGAAGGATTTGAGAGAGAGGCCAACGTCATAAAGGCGTTCCTTTCCAAGATGAACACGAAGTGGGCAGCTAGAATGGATGAGATTACTGTAGAGCACATCATCACTCCATTCATCCAGGAGGATGAGAATACCCAGATTGACAAATGGCTTAAGGCTAACGGCAACAAGCCTCTCGTCAGCCAGAAGGAATCTATTCAGCGTGCCGGTCTTTCCGATGATCCTGACAAGACTTTCAACGAAATTCAAGGAGAAGAGGAAGTAGAGGCCACAAGAACAGCAGCTTCTATGCCTAACTTATTCTCGGAGGAATAGCCATGAGAAAGAAGAAGGAAGAAGAGAAACTGCACTTTTGCCGTGAATGTGCTCATGCTACTGACTTTCATAGTATGAGCCTTAAAGGTCAGCCTATCCTAGCCAAATGCCCATATCAAGAATGGAGCGTTCTTCTCAACTGGGATTGCTGCAAACACTTTAAAATGAAATTGTATGAAAAAGCCAAAACTGCCTAATCAGAAAAAGGCATATAAAGACCTTGGCAAGAGACTGAACGCTTATACCAGGAAAATCATTTCCATCTATGAGACTCTTGCCAAGGAGTCCGCTAAAATCGCCACCTCCACCGACTTCGATGGGGATGGCGAGTTCTCTTTTGATGATTACCCTAGAACAGAAAAGAAGGTGAACGCCTTGTTGGATTACTATTCAAACAATATGCAGGCATTGGTCTATAATGGCATATCGGACGAATGGAAGAATAGTAACACACTGCAGGACCTACTTGCCAAAAGGGTAATCGGCACCTTTACTAGGAAGATAGCGGACGCAAAGCAGAAAGCTTACTTTGAGCACAACAACGCGGCAAAGAAGGCTTTCATGGAGAGAAAGATTAAAGGTCTCGGTCTTTCAGAAAGAATATGGAACCAGAGAGCTGATGTAAAGGAGGCTCTGGAGAAATCTCTGTCTGTCGGCATAGAGAAGGGTATGAGTGCTGTTAAACTCAGCAAGAAGGTCAGCAAATACCTTAATGATTATCCATCACTTGCCAAAGCCTATAAGAAGAAATACGGCAAAGCCATAACCATTCAGAACTGCGAGTACAGAAGCGTGCGTCTGGCACGTAACGAGATAAACATGGCCTACCGTTCTGCCGAGCAGGAAAGATGGGCTAGGATGGACTACATTAAAGGCAAGGAGATAAAGACAACCAACAACCCAAGTCATAAGCACGATATGTGTGATTTGCTTGCAGGTGTCTATCCGAGTTATTTTCCTTGGGTTGGTTGGCACGTGAATTGTATGTGCTATGCCATCCCGGTAATAATGAGTGAAAAGGAGTATTGGAGCGGTAAACAACCAAGCAATGCTATGCCTAAGAACTTCACAAATTGGGTAAATGATAATAAAGATAAGGTGAAGCAATCATCCTATATCACCCAATACGCTCGCTCTGAAAGGTCACAAAGGCAAGTTCGAATAGCTGCACAGAACTCACCAGAGGTAAGGGCAAGACTTCGAGAATTCATTAATGAGACAATGCAAACAAAATTTAGAGAGGTAGAGCTACCAGACGGTCAAACGGCTAGAAGACTTTATCTCAATAATAATAATGAGGAATTTGTGGTAGGACGAAATTTCTTTTCTGAAACGATGGCAAAGAATATTAGAAATAGAAGACTTAGCGAAACAATACAAATTGCAGCCGATGTAAACGAATGGTTTCCTACAGCAACATTTGACAGGATTGAGGAAGGTAACCATCATGATTTTCAGTTCAAAGTATTCCATGCTACTTATCAAGGAAAACGAATAGAATGTAAGGTTAAACTTACAAGTGAAAATATCCTTTATACTATGAGATTACTAAACTAAAAAACAAGGGATTGGAAACCCTCCCGAAGTCTGCATCCGAAGACCGACGTGTGAGAGGTCTATCCAATCCCTATTTATCTTTCTCCTTTACCGCTGCAAAGGTAATATTTTATTTTGGAAAATCCAAATCTTTTTCGAAATTTAATTGATTCAAGCCCTCGCTGGTTTATTTGATACCTTGTAAGTCTCGAAGACTAAGATTAAATCCCAGGTTTGAATTACAAGTTCTGTCTGTTGGAAATCAGAGAGTTAGATTTGAGATAAGCGATAAACTTATCAAGCATTCTTGACGTGCGCTCTCTAATATCCGTTTCTGTAAAATCTGTCAACGTCTGTGACAGCATTCGTAATTCGTGTATCTTAGTTCCAATCCTCTCACCTGTGGATTTGAACTCACCATTATAATACTTAATCTTGTCAGCAAATCTGTAATCGGATGCCCGAATATTAACTCTTCGCTCCAATACCGATTTGTTTCCCAACATTTCAAGAACCTCGTCACTCGACAATCCACCTTCCTTGACTTGTCTGTTCCTTGGGAAGATGTGTTCAATATCATATGTTGCGTCAAGAGGAAGCAATTCCTGACTATCGAAAGAGAATGCCCACCACATAATCATCGACTTCGTAATCGCACGAGTGTTTGAAAAACTGAAGTTGGTGAATTGCGAACGGAACAATTCCTCTTGGAATAGATAGTTCTCGAAAGCAATCTCTTTGTTCTCTATGATATTCACCATCTCATTGAATACTGGTGCTCGCAAGGCCGTTATTCCTGGGTTACTGATAGCGTATGCCCAGATAAAGCCTATCAAACGATTCAAGAACAGATAGAACTTCTCATTGTCTAGCATATTCTCAGCATTCTTATAGTGCATGAAATATACCGATACAATATAAGTCCATAAGCTGTTAGGCGCATAATTCAATACAAACAAGCGCTTTAGTACATCCACGGAAAAACGGTCTTCGTTCTGAGAATATACATCTTTCCAGAAGTCGGCTAGCAAGACAAGATTCTCTAAAGTCTGCTCTCGTCGAAGTAGGACATATCCATCTTTCTCATAGAACTTACGAAGTCCTTCTGTCATAGAACTACGATTAGTCAGCAAAGCTCTCTCGTAGTACATATAGCGTGTAAACAACTCATCCAAAGGTGTTCCACGATATGGGTGGAATATTTTGGTAACGAGTTCGTCAAGCTCTTTCCATGTAGTGATAAACTCTTCCTTCTTTCCGATGGATGAGTAGAACTTATAGAGTTGTGCCTTGAAGATGTCTGAGTCAGACAATGGCTTACCTCTATCATTAAGCGTCGAGAATATCCTAAGAGCAGTATCTTGCGATTCTGCCTCTATCGGAAGTAGTACGCAGTTGTTGAGTATGCGAGCTGGATATAGTGCAAAGAAAGAAGGATATTCTTCAATGAATTTTCCTATCTTGTCTTGAAAGTATCTGAAGTTGGTCGCATACCGACTTTTTCCTTCTGATGTTCCTTTCCGGAGTATATCCATAAACTCTTCCTTGTCGTTATCAGTTGCAACCTCCGAATTTATCTTCAAGTCGTTTGGATCATACTCTCCGAACTCATTTGCTCTCCAAATGCACTTTTCTATGTCCTCTCGCATCTTGATTGAACGATTGTCTTTCATGTGCTCCAGGCGATTGTAGAAAGCTCGCAGTAAGAGAAGCAAGGTCGTAAGACGCTGCTGACCATCAATGATTTCAAGTTTCCCTTCGTCATTGCGGAATGTTACTATAGGACCGAGAAAGTAACTCTCTGAAGAATCGAAGCTGTCGCAGTTGTTATTTGGGAATGAAAAGGAAAATAAGTCTTCCCATAAGACCTTACATTCGTCTTCTCCCCAAGCATACGGACGCTGATAATCAGGAATCAAGAACGTCGCTTTTTTATCTTGAAAAAGATACTTTACGTTCTTTTGATCTACTATAAGCTTTGATGACATAACAATTACATTCTACTTTTCATCAAACTCACCTTTCTCATCAAGATAGCGTACAGCTGCTTTCACGATAAACGAGAATCCTCTGAGAACAAAAGAACCTACCAAGCAAAGCAATGAGTCAATAACGTAGCTAAATGCTTGTATACCACTAATACTTGAACTTTCATATCCATAACCGCCAGAAGTATTCAAGGCGTTTATCCAAGTTATAATTGAAACTATTATGGCTATAAATGAAACAACAGCTAAAATGTTCGAGATAGTTCCAAGATGGTTTCCTACCTGTGGAACAAATTTTCTATTTCCCATATGATGCGCCCGTCATGCCGGTAGCTAAGCTTTAGTTAATAATCCGTCTATCAGATTAATAACGCATCATATGGTACTTTATTGTGTTGAACCAAAAAAAATCAGATTATTTTTTTGAGTGACTTTTCTCGCCCTGCATTCAGCTGGCGGTACTCATTGAAGTCTTTGTAGTGCTCGACCTTACCGTAAAGCTTCGGGTGGTCCATCATATCGTTCAGCATTTCTTTACTAAACTCGGTGAATCCAAAATTATAGCCACTCTCACCACCTTGTATAGCACCACTTCCATGTGTTCGAGATGGCACGTATTGATATGTGAGACTTATTCCTCCCTCTGATGTATATTTTGCAAGCTGATAGGATAGAAACTTTCCATCCTTTCTTACTATGTAGCCATGTAACTGATTTATAGCAATAACACGATAGCCTAGTTTCTTAATTTCCTCCAGTCTGTTTTTCATAAGCAAAGAACTCCATTCCGACACATATAAAGGCTTTCTAACGTTCACGTCGTGAAAGTTCTGAATGAACACATCAAGCTTTTCACAATCCCAATCTCTTGGATAAGTTATGTTGACACATCTTCGCAAGTCTCTTTTGTAATTAATCAGGACGAAAGTTTCTGTCTTAGACTCATACTTTCTTTTTAGCTTAACCTCTAACTCCATAGTTATTTCTTCTTGAATTTATAGTTTGGGCAGCTTCTCTTGTTTCCCATCACAAGCAGTACCGGGAACAGCAGACCGTGCCTGCAACCATTTCCGTGCTCGTCAGCAGCCTCGCAAGAGAAGCAGCCGTAATACTCGTTAATATTTAATGCTGCCATTATTCGTAATCCCTAATGTTCAACAATACTGGGAATCTCGGCACTCCAGCGTCAGAATAACCTTGATGCTGAACAGTCGCCGCCATACCTATCAACTCGTCCTTATCGGCTAAATATTGGGCTCTGAGTGACCTTGAACCTATCGGACGGGCACAGAACTCGTACTCTCCACACTTCAGTTTGAATATCGCGGTACCTGCATCATTGCCCTCCGCTTCCAAAACATCGACCACCTTGAACTCCGTCGTGTCGAACGATTTCAGCTTCATAAGGTCATTGCTTCTTCCCTCAGTATAGGTTCCATCTGCATTTCTGATAATGGAACCCTCGTAACCGGTGGAAACGAATATCTTGTGCCATCGCTTGATGTCCTTCTCTGAATGTGCAACGAAAGTCTGCGTAAGGTACACCGGTCCATTTGGATCAATGGAAGCAAACTCCTCCTGCAGAACTTTCCATCTGGCAGAAAAGCTTCCTGGAATCTGCGCATCGTAGATAACCATACGTAGCTTGTCAGTCATAGCAGAACGGCACTTGACGGCAGAACATATCTGTTGGAAGGTCAATTCCTGGTGGTTGTATATCTCCCCATCCAAAGGAAGCATACCGCGATGTTTCTCTCCCCAAGCCTTAATCTGAGGAACATCATATTCCTTACCACCTCTAGATGTGAGGTGAACCTTGCCGTCCTCTCCTTCATGAAGGATGCTACGGCAGTTATGGATAACAATCCCATTGGCAACGTAATTATGTGTCTCAAATACCTCTATGTCGTATTTTGTCTCTACGGTCGTTTTCTTATGAATGTATGAGATAGGCTTGAATGCTGTTTTTAGCGTTGCTGGCTTCAAATACTCCAAATCTGGATAATAGTACTTATACTCCAAACCTTTCACCGCTCTAAATCTTAATACATCCAACAACTTAAATGAGTCTTCAGTTGTGAAAGTAAGATAATATCCAGCACCATCACCCTTTTCTCCCACTCGTTTATCCTTAACCATTGTAGGACAGCAATCATATTTAATCACGAAGAATTTTATGAACTCTCGGACTTGCTCTACTGAATATCTATGAGTAGAAAGAAAAATTCTTGGAGTCTTCTTATTTCCATTATTGAAGCTGATTGTGCCATCGTCTGCATACCAAATTGATAAAGAGTTGTCTGATAGCATTTCCATTAACTCCTTTACCATGATACATTTTCTTCTTCTGAATTTGTGAGAACGATACTCCATATATTTCAATGGGTCAATGAAAGTTGTTACAGCCTCTATGTTAATTCGGTAACAATCTCTTCCATAGCCGCTTGTATATGGGTATGGCTCTGAATGCTCTAAGCCTAACAGGTCAGCTTTGAACGAAGCAAACTCTTTTACATTTGAACAAATGTGAGTTCTCCAACAACCTTTTCCGTAATCCTTAATAAGGCAACTGTCGCCAAACAGCATTCCATTTAGTATTTCAAAGCCGTAATCAGATAATGCTCTGCATGCCACATGGTCGGTGTCTTTTAACTCATCTGCCCTTATGTAACCTCGCTGAGTGAGTAGTTTATGGTTATCTGTGCATCGTAGCAAATGCCCATCGACACTAACTTCGTACCAAACAGATTTCTCCGAGCCATTATTCGCCCAAGCTACTATATCACGATACACAAGACTTCCATCTTTTTCGGATAAAGCTTTCACTTTCATCTGATTTTCTACAATGTCCTTTATGTATAAAATACCTGCGTCAGTATAAATTCTAGTATCTCCTCTAACGCATCCATCATACTTAGGCTGAACGAAGCAAGGAAACTTCGTCTGTGACGGATAATATCTTGTTGCTAACATTGGTTTCATACGCTACTTAATATCTGAGGTTATTTTAATTCTCAATGGAGTACCATTCACTCTGTGCGTGACGAAAGACTCCAGGTCCGTATAGAAGCTACTGTAGCACTCTACACTAGAGCTTTCTACTTCAATGGTGATATTTTTTTTCATAGCCATTTCCCGTATCTTCTGTGAATCTCATCGTAAATGTAGGCTCCGCTCGTATGCGAAGCACTGAACATTAAGATGATATCATTATCTACCTTAATCTGACTTGTCCTGACAACCTTATCGTTCTTGACGTGGTCGCAATAGACCGTGTTGCAGGAGTGATATAGGCACATCGTGCGCCCATATCTGTCTGTTCCTATATTCTCTTTGTACATTGCTAGTCCTCCAAATCTACATTAAAAGCAGCCTCAATAACATCTTTGATGTCCTCTGTATAACCGAAAATTCCGTTGTACATTAGCCAATTATCCAGCAACTCCGTGTTAGTCATTTCGGCTACTTCACTCTCATTACACTCTGCCTCTACTACAAGGAACTCCATTAAATCGTTCTTATCCATATTACTTGATTTTATTGATGTCACAAACTAATACATTACCTACTATTACGTCTCTGATGCCTGCTATGTTCACAAGCATCGTTGCGTTCTCGTTCTGAGGAAGGTCGTAAACCTTGCCTTCCTCATTAACTACCATTACCTGCGACTTGCTGAGTCGTACCAACTCGATGTGGCCACCTACAAATCCTCTCAACTCCTCCAATGAGAAATCCGTTCCGTTGGATGGCTCCACATTCTTCTGGGCGCCATCCGTGAATATTACTGTTGACAACATAGGCTAATCATTCTCTTTGCATTGTTAATAGAATAAGTCTGTGTCTGACCATCGATATAGACGTATCTCTGACCGAACATATCCTCAAAAACCTGGATGATGTGCTTCTTGTATTTGAGAAGCTTTGTTTCAAAAAGACCACTCATAGCAGTTCCTCCTCCTATATTAAGCGATGGTGGTCTCGTACAACTTCTTGGTTGCCTCGAACTCCTCTTCTCCCTGGAACATTCCGCAATCTGCACTTTCGAAGCCCCAGTCCTCTGCATCTCCATCAAAGATGCCATATGCTGAAACTCGGAACAATGTAGGAGCAACTGAAGCTATCTTGATTGCCATCTTTCCAGATGCTATTCTCATAAGCTCTGAAACTTCATTAACTGTCATTCTCTCGAAGCGAGCATAAACTAAATTCTTCATAATCTTTATAATTTTAATTGGTTTAACTTGCAAGGTAGGCTCTGAATAGTCAAAAGTACTACCTTTTATCTATATGCAAAGGTACGAAAATTTTCTGATATATGCAAATTTACCAACGATTATTTTAGTTAAAAATACCAAATTATAATACGCTGGTAATCAAATAGTTAAGGCGCTTACTCTCACGAGCAAACGCCTAGCTAACATGGATTAAAAAAGAAATTACAAGAAACCGCCACGTCTGAGCTGTGCATCAGTAGCATTGTTAAGCCACTCCTCGCACTTCTCTATGATGCCCGTACAAGCGTCCGGCGCATCATCGTGAGCGTTATATCCTTCCTTTCTGTAGGATTTCATATCGTGGGCGAACTCCGGCCACAACTGTTCCCAATTAGAAGGGAAAACTAGTTTATTGTTTACCTCGCTGGAGCGAGTGAAGATTCTAATCTGTTTGTTCTTCGATTGCGTGAAAGTTACGAACTGGGTGATTATGTTTCCGTGTTCCCTTGTTATGCGCTCGACATTGCGGGCATAAGAGCGGCCACCGTTGTTACTTTCAACGAAACACACGTCTGTCTGATTGCGCTTAACCATATTGGCTTGCGCTGGTTCCGTGTATTCCATCGGTCGCTTGGTATATAGAACATCGGTAACATAGTAGCCGTCATCGTGTGCATCGAAGCATATAGAGCAAAGGAAGTCGAAACCGGTATCTGCCGAGTCGGTGTAGTTGCCAATCATTCTTGCATACCTTCTGTCCGGCAGCTCATCGTATGTTCTGAAGGCATGGTACATAAGACCTTCCATAGGGGTTGGGTTCTGCATGTACTGTGTCTCAAATACGAACTCGCTGGCATGCTTGATTTTATACAGCTCCTCCAGCGTATGCTTCCACGGCCACAAGGCTCGCTCCTTTCCGTCCTCGTCTGTCTGTATTACCGGGAGGGAAACAACCTTCCACTCATTCGGCTCAATCTCTTGGAGGTAACCGCACAAGTCGTGCTCGTGCAACCTCTGCATGACGATGATAATTGGCGTATGACGTGAGTTTACACGGTTACGGATGGTTGTCTCGAAACGTCTGTTGATAGACTCTCTGACATTATCGGACAAAGCATCGTCCGGTCGTAAAGGGTCATCGATAACTATGGCTCCCGAAAAGTGACCGGGGTTGAACGTAGCCATGAACTTATCCATGTTCTTTATGTCTTCTTCGGTCCAGTCTGGCTGACCTGCACCAAAACCTGTGATCTGACCCAAGGTAGATGTAGCATACTCACCACCACCTGCCGTTGTGCTCCATTTAGATCTTGTGTTATCGTTCTTTCTGATTTTGACATTAGGGAATAGTGTTTGAAAATATGTGGAAGTTATCGTGTCCTTGACTGCCATTGAGTTGTCCTGGACGAGACTTCCGGAATAAGATATATGAAGAAACTTTGAAGCAGGGTTCAACGCAAGACCATATGCGATAAACATCTGTGAACACAAGAGGGTCTTTCCGTAACGAGGGCTGATGTTGATAATCAGCTTGTTAGTCTTTCCCCTTATCACATCCATGAGCGCATCACATATAATCCTGTGATGTTCGCCTATTACATACTCACGTCGAGCAGTATAGGCGAACATCTTAGTAGTGAATTGCAGCAGGGACGATGCCACTAACTGCTTATGAAGAAAACGTTGTTTCTCAAAGTCCATTTATCTTCTGTAATTCTTTAATATCATCCAAGGACAGCTTAGGGAATTTGAAGTCCTCGCCATCCTTGCCGGTTACTTCTTGAATATGCTTATCTGCCAATCCGTTGAGCCTTGCAACAATGCTGGAATCAAACTGATGAAGCATGGCACCATCAATCTGCTGGGCCATCACGACATTCTCAATCTGTGTTATCACCTGCTCAAAGCCTGGTCTCTTAAGATTACCTCTCTTGAAATCCGCCCATTTCTGAACGATGCCACAGAAAGCACAAAATCCGACAAGGGTATAGGCTCTTCTGAAAACCCTTACCTCTTGTCTCATGGAATTTGTGGATTTGCCGCTGCCGCCTGCAATGGAGTTGCTACCAGTCTTTTGCTGCCAAGGGTCGTTTTCAACATCATCACAGTAAGCTACAAACTTATCCCATAATTCCTGAGAAGACTTAATCTTGTATGGTCTTCCAACAGGATTGGGGATTCTATGTACGAAAGACTTTACTTTCGGCTGTGATGATTCATCTGTCATGGCTTCTTAACTTTTACTAGTTTACCGCAAGCGGAACAATTATACTCATAATACTCAGAAGGCTTGACCTGGATATTCTCCTCAACGCCCTTCATTTCCTCCTTGAACTTTTGGTCCTTCTGGGCTTCCGTTACGACCTTCTTAGCCGTATGGTTAGTTTCAGCCTTTGAAGGTGCGGCCGCAGGCTTCTGTTCCTTTGGCTTAGCGTTGAGTCCAAGCATACCGGCAATGCTCTCATCGAAAGCAAACTGAATGCTGTTAGGATCACCAAGATAGGAGAGCTCCTTGCGAAGCTTCTTCTCGTTCCAAGTGGCAAACTCGGACGTCTTGTCATCAGCGATTCTATACTGCTTAATCTGCTCATCAGTCAGATAGTCAAGACGGATGCACGGAACCTTATCCATTCCCAATGCCTTGGCTGCCTTATACACACCGTTACCGGTTACAATCACGTTGTTCTTATCAACGGAAATAGGCTGAGTGATGCCGAAATCCTTGATGGACTGCATGATTGCCTGTACCGCCGTCTCGTCAGTCTTATGCGAACCGTCATGAGGCACGATACTGTCAATAGGTAACTCAATTACCTTGTCATTAATCTTAATCTCTTCCATACCTGTTAATCCTCAATTTCTATTGTTTCCATATTTCCGCAATATGGGCAAACGACCTTCATATAATGTGAACCGTCCTCGCGCTCTTTGAGAACGAACAAATCCTTGGCAGGGTCTTCCTCCTCCTCATCTGAAGAAGTTTCCTCGCTTTCGCCAGCCTCTTCGTTGGATGGAGCCTCGAAGTTCTCCTCATCAACCTGAGAATAGTCATCCTGGAAGCCACCATACTCTTCTGCCTGCTGGTTGATGCTGTCGAGGGAGAAGTTGAGCATCTGGTTGATATCCTCAAAGAAGAATGCCTGCATATCGGTAGGAACCTCCATGTTGCGCAATTCCTCCAAAAGCTGGTCTTCATCAAAAGAAGACTTCTCTGCCAGCTTGTTATCGAGGATGCGGTACTTCTTTGCCATTTCGTCGTCCATATCCGAGTAAACGACAGGAACGAACTCCATACCCAACTGGTAAGCGGCCACGTATCTTGTGTGACCAGCAATGATTACACCTGCCTTATCAACGAGGATAGGCTTAACGTATCCAAAACGCTTGATACTCTCCTTAGTAGGTTCAACCGCATTCGTGTTGTCACGAGGGTTGTCATAGTAAGGAAAGATTTCACTGAGTTTAACTACCTTTACTTTCATTTCTTATCTTCCTTCTTCTTGGCTGTCTCTCTTGCTACGCGTCTCTCGTCGACAACCTTTTCGATAGCCGCATTATACTTATAGTTCTTGAAAATCTTGGCAAAACCGGTAACAAATTTAAGCTTTACAAGCTCTTTCTGCTCCAGACCTACCTTTTCGCAAATCTCACGCTCAGACACACCATCTCTGAGCATATTGAAGACGATGTTTACCATTCCATCTACAGAGTGACTTCCACGGGCACGATTATGTCTTACGGTTGATGCCATACGCTGGTCGATGTCCTTGTCTAGAACTACGATAGGCAGCTTTCCGCCACATCGCTCATTGATGTCCGCAAACTTGCGAATAACGAGGTTTCTGTGGAAACCGTCGATGATTACATACTTCTGCAACTTCTCGTCCCAAATGGTAACAATAGGCATTGTGTAACCGTCTTCCCTCACGGATGTATAGAGAAGACGCATTTCCTTATCTGCCACATGGTTAGGGTTGTAGTTGTTGGCTACAACCATATCCTTGTCAACCCAAAGCACGCAATCTACAGGGTTGACTTTCTCCGGAGATAAGGAACTGATATACTTTCTTAGGTCGTTCAAAAACTGCACCTTATCCTTGGCAGCATCAAACTCCTTCTTGATGTTCTCTTGAAGATTCATATTCCTTATTAGCTTTTTCTATTTTAACATAATTGTCGCTCAAATACTGACGCAAAGAACGCTCTACGCTCTGAATGCGCTTCATTCCGAAATCTTCCGCAATGACGCAGACAGCGCTGGTATAACCAATCTGATGTATTACGTAATCAATGCACTCCTGGCAATGACCGGCTTTAGCTACATTTCTCTTCTTGGCGGAACGGTAGCCTTTCTTGATAGTCTCCGCATTCTTCTTGTCTTCACAAAGATTGTCTGCGAGATAATCAACGTATTCATCCCAATCCTTGAAATAAGGTGGCAAGTTGTAGCAGTATGTTGCCACTTCGTTAAAGACGTGTACAGATGTATTGACGTTTGCCACTCTTCGCACCAGCTTGTCGTAGAACCATGGATCCACTTCCTTAATGAAACCTAAGTCGTGGATAGCCTGCTCATGAATGAGGGAACTTACTCGGCACGCTCTGAGTGGCTTCTGCGTGAACTGATAGTTATAGAGCTTACAGTACGGAAGCTTGTTGCTGAAGATGTAATACCATACATCATGAACCTTCCAATCCCAAATAGGGTAGAGCACCAGACTTCTTGGTGTGCCGTCTTTATAATATCCGCCACCACCTCCCCATGTAATACCTGGAAGGCACTCGCCTCTAGTAAGACCCGACAATCGTGCCGGCGACTCCTCGATACGGACACCACCTAAAGTTAGGTAGTCTTTGCCGAAGAGCATTCTGTGTACCTGATCAAGGGTCTTGGAGAAATACTGATTGTGCGGAATCTCCAAATCACCATAAGAATCTGGTTCCTTCTCACGAATCCATTTTTCTCCAGGCCCCCATACATTGAACCATTCTCCCTTTGAGGCATTCCATTCCTGGAAGTATGACTGAATCCAATATGGCTCAACCCACGGCAAGTGCATGATGTATCGTATGTACTCGATAGTCATTGGAGTCTCTGCCTCTTGGTCTAGGAAGAGGACGGGAATCTTTTCAATTCCCATCTCCTTCATAACCTCGTGCGCAAGGTTGAGAACCACGGTAGAGTCCTTTCCTCCCGACATCGTCACGACAATCTTACGCTTACCATAAAACTCCCGAAAGATGTATCTGAATCTTTCAAGAGCTGCCTCATAAACGTTTTTGTCACTGTAAAATATCATTTCTTTCTATTGTTTAATAATACCTTGTCGCTGGAATTACTGAAATGGGTGTCAAGGTAATTCTTAAGCCTACCCATCATTTCATTATTGTTGTGGCCGCGAGCGGCATTGTGCATGATTGTTGCATATCTCAACTTCTCTTCGTCGAAATCAACAAAGCATACAGGAACCATCTCATATCCGATGACGCAGGCGGCGCGGTATCTGTTCTCTCCGTCCACAATCTGCATCGTCGAGCGGTTGACAACGATAGGCTGAGTAAATCCGAAATAGAGCAACGATTTGATGAGAAGGTCGAAGCTGTCTGCATCATGCGTGTTAGGGTTATAGTCATTCGGATAAATGTCATCAACCTTAACATATTCAATATGCAGCGGCTTCACCTGCTCAACCTCGATATTGTCCTTCGCCAATTTCAAGGCTAGATTTTCCTTAGAGTTTTTTGTATTCATCGAAAAATTCCTTGTTTACGATTTCCTTAACCCAATCCTTGCTTGACTTAGCCAAATAAGGATTTTTGAACTCACTCTCCCAATCTACAGACTCTACATCAAACTGGTTGTCGTAGGTCTTGCTGTTTCGAGGAATGCCACCTACGGCGCCTGGATTGTTGAACGTGCTTCTGTATGCACCGAAATGCTGAACTAGACCGGGAACGATAGCGTAAAGGTCGATACCCTTTGCCTGAAGGTATGCCTTAAGGCGCGAATCATCATAACGTGTCTGATCATCCGTCATCTTGTTTGAAGTTTCAACAAAGTCCTTGGCTAGGTCATTTGGATATACGCTAGCCTGCAGCCAGAAATTAGTCTTTGTAGAAATAACGTGCTTGCCCTTTGCGTAACAATCAGTATAGTCACCATTTGTAGGATTGTAGAAACTGATAACATTGTTTTCGGGAGCAAAAGAGAGAATATGTAAAATCTTGGCAAGAATGTTGCGGTCAAAGGTAATGTCATCGTGGATAATCATGCGATGGGTTCCTTCCGCTACCTCTTGCGTCAACGCTTGGGAATAATTGTCCCAAAGACCCTTACCTCGGTCCATAGAGATACTGACAGGAATACCATAAGGCTTCGTGCTGGTCTCTATCAACTTCTTAAGGTATTTGCCCTCACGTTCTCGCTTCGGAACGTTGAGGATGATAATCTGAGAGAGTTTAATCATATGCGTAATTATTTAGTAACTGTCCATTCTCCACCTCGCTTGGCTACCTTGCTTATGGCTACAGCCAAACGGTTTCTGTTCATATCGCTACCATAGAAAACCTTACCTGCGGCATAGGCTGCTTGGGCAACAAGTCCTTGCCCCATGAAGAAGTCTGTGATAGAGCTGAACGGAACATCCTTACAAATCTTGAACACCGCATCCCATTCATCCATTCCCTGGAGTCCCCAGTCTTCTGCCTGCTTGGTGCCTTGGATAATCCAGCACTTGCAATCTGGCTTATGATAATAGGTGTTCTCGTAGATTTTTACATGAGGGAACAGAGATTCTACCATAGGAACCAACTGTTTCTTATTTCTGTAGAAGCACTCGACGAATAGTCTGTCCGGATTAATCTGCTCGATGCACCTCTTGATGTGGGCAACGAACTCGTCAAAATTATCAACCGGGCATTGCTTCTCCGCCTTGGTATAATACGCTTTGAGGACACCTTTACTTCCTGCTGGGTCGATGAATACGCAATCGGCATTCTTTGAAAACTCCGGAAGCCCCAAAGTAATATCGGCAATGGTAATCTTGCTACCATTGCCTAAACTGTAAATCTCGCCTTCTGTGATGGGGTATTTGTCAATACTACCATCATAACGCAAACCTTTCTGTGATGTCATACGCAATTTACTATTAAATAATTGTGATACTCTGATACGTTTTCTTCACCAAAAAGACTGCACAAGACCTTCTTTGAATAGAAAAAATGTCTGAACTCCACATCACACTTCTCATAAGTGACCGGATGATATTTTTCCTTGTAGAACATCAAGAACTTGCGAGCCTTGCACTGCGATATTGCCAGAACGGCATAACGGGAAAGATAAGATGGGGAACCGAACAATGCTACGATATTGTCGAAATTCCTGCAATCTAAACTCTTTCCGTCGAAAGGCTCACATACAACCCTATCCTTATAGGCTGGATATTTGTTAGTGAACTGCTCCAACATTCCTTTACTAGGATCAATTCCTAGATATTCCTGTGGGTCGATTTTTGCAATCTCTGTCAGCAAGCCGGTACCACATCCGATGTCTAGGATTGAACCGCTGAGAGGTGGGAGCATTTGCCCCACCTCACGGTTCTCAACGAGACTCATTTCATCACGAAACAAAGTGTCGTACTTACTTGCTATTTTATCATACTGGGAATAATTCATTTTCTACTGTTGCCTGTTGCCAGGTGATTTTTTTACTTGAAATGGTTACGAAATTCTTGTGATTGTATATGTTACAATTCGGGAACATCGATTTCAACTGCATTCTGTCATAGGTGAAATGGTGCATTTCCTCGAACTCTGCAGGGGTGTAGTCATCCTTGTAGAACATAAGGCAATAATCCAAACCACTCTCGCCCAGTTTGCGGAGATACTGAGGCATGAAGTAGGAAGCGGTACCGAAAAGAGCAACCACAACGCTGTCTGCCGACATCCATTTCTTTATCGCCTCCTCAAAAGAAATAGTAGAACATCTTCGGAAAAAGCCAGAGGTCTTCTCCCTGAACTGCTTGATTGCTTTCTTGCTAGGATCAACTCCATAATACATTTCCGGCTTTATCTTGGTGAAAGCGACGAAGTCTCCGTTTCCGATGCCTGCCTCGAAAAATCTTCTGTCCTTGAACGTGAACATGATAGATTTTGCCATCACGTCCATTTCCTGATTCGAATAGATTCTCGGTACCGGCCACTCCAGGAAGTCGAACTCGTTGAAAACCTTCTGTCTGTTCAAAATCCAAGTAGTCTCGAATGGGTCACCCATCGTCCAATACTTGTAACCGTCAATGTAAAGGTAAGGGAAATTATACTTTCCCCATCTTTCATGGACTCCATTGTCTCGCTGTGCGCTGACGAAGTAATAGAACTCGTCGTTTGTCAATGCGCACTTGTCTCTGTGAATGTACTCATGAGGAACGTCTATCATTGAAGTGGCCCATTGCCACTTACAACGCTTGATGAACTCTCTGAGCTTACTGTAATCGTATTCCATCGCTGCAAATTTAACAAAATATTTAATGATTAAATACTTAAAATCTAAAATTAACTATATTTTAACATAAAATTGTGCATATATGCGGCTTGGATAGTCAAAAACACCGCAAAATAGGCTCTTCTCATACGCAAAGGTACGAAAAAATCTCGATATATGCAAATATATCAAACGAAAATTTTAGCCAAAAATACTAAAAATTACGCCGTTCTACTAGCCCTGTTCGGGAGCCTGGATTCTATCTGCCACAGATTATCTTTGATAAGCTTCAGAATGGTATCGTGAAAAGCGGAATTGATGTTTCCGTGGCCCTGGCATTGAACAACGGTAACATCGGCTAAGTTTACCTCGATTGTCTCCATACGCTGACCGTTTACCTTGGCAGAAAGTATGAGGCAGTTCGGCTTTCTGTTCACATCGTAATAACCGTTCCTAAATACACAGTGCCCCATTTCCTTGCCCTCTTCAAAGAACTCCTGGACGGACTTAAGAACCTGTATGTCTATGGCGCCATCCTTTATGTCAATGTCAAAGAACTGCTTTCTTCTGTCAACATATACATTAGCCATTGCTTCTGCCTTTTTCTTATTCTCCTCTTCGGCTTTAGCAGCTTGCTCCAGATATCTGAGTTGCATTTTCTCTTCCGCAATCAAACGCAGCTTAGTCATTCTGTCCTCCATTTTCTTTTTCTTGTTGTCTGCTGCCTTTAGCCACTTGTCGTGCGCCTCACGAAGATTCTCCGGGCAAACTATAGAAGGGTTACGTACATCTTTCTTAAGATACATAATACTGTCGAGCATATCCCACCACAAGCTATCGTAAATATAAGAAGCCTTTCCGTGTCTGACAACAATCTTGACGGCAGACATTTTTTCTCTGTCGAAGACAGCTTCATGGTACTTACACACCTTCCACATATCAATATCACGTCTCATGAGAGTTTCATTGTATGGGTTAGCATTGACGGAACGGAAGATTTCGTCACACAGAATCTTTTCCCCGAAGTCTCTGAGAGCATATTTATACTTGCCTTGGACTGAAGCGTAATATACTCCATCGAATCCAATATCACGAGGATCACCCAAGAAACTCCATACAGTATGCGTTCTTACTTCCAACTTTCCGAAAGCAGAAAAAGCATCTTCTATATATCCGCTGGTTCGCTGCTTGACAAGAAAAACATATTCCCCGTCTTTCAACCATTGCTGCATACACTCCTTGAAGTAAATCTTCTCCTTAACCATCTTGTGGAACCGGAACTTCACTCTTACCTGGAAGTACCTGAGAACCTGCCATCCCTTGAATGTGCATACAAGGTAGAAGCATCCTCTAGAAAATCTGTCACCATACTTGTAGGCATCATCTTCAGAGATGCAAGTCTTGATGGCCCACTCACGTTGCTTGTCTGATAACTCCGGAATTCTGTCCGAGAGTTTTACAACTTCACGTTCTGTCTTATTTCTTGGCTTCATAACTCACATATTTAAAAATCAAACAAACTCAACTGCCCAATCTCAGCATCTTTCTTTCTCTGAGCCTCGGCTTTCTTCTTCAAGCGCTCCTTCTCATCGGACTCCTTCTTCTGGAGTTCGATGATTTTGGCTTGCTTGAATTCCTCCTCAGCCTTCTTCTCCAGATTCTCCTTGGTCTGGTCTGAGAGATTTGTAACAATGGTGCAATTCTGATTCTTAGTGAATGAGACTTCTTCTTCATTATAATAATGAACTGCCATTCCGTAAACCTCATCATCGTCAAAGCCATTCCTTCCGGATTTCTTGACCTCTGAGATAATAAAGTCGCAGCAATCATCGATATTCTTGCCAGGCTTGGCGTAATCCTTTGCGAACAATTCATCCTCTGCTGCACGCTTGTCAAGATATGCCTTGATTACCTTCTTGAATGTTTCTGATCCTTTCATAACCTTTCCATTTTTTGAAACCTATAGGCTTGTCTCTAAAACCCTTACGGAATGCTTCTCTCATAGAGATGCAAATGAAATCTACGCTGCATTGTGCCAAGCCCGTACAAAACGCACAATCCTCGCAATCATCCATTGGTTCCGCTACGTACACGATGCCGTTAATGACTATCGCCGCTTTCTCCTTGAAGACTGCCATTCCTTTTCGCTAGCAAAGCCTTTGACCTTATTAATCTTCTAGCCAAATCAAAGTCTTTGGACCTTGTGGATTTTTCATTAATAAAAGCTGCTGCTTTTTCTAGAACACTAAGCAGTTCTCTGAACTCAGTCTTCGTTGTCTTCACTTCCATACGCTTTCTGTGCCGTTATAATTCTACAACCGGTGTAATCATCGGCAGAAAGGACAATCTCACCATTCTTAACCTTTTCTCTAATCATGGAGCAAGCATCCGTATTTGATTCTGCCTCTACGGTTATTGTCTTACTCAAAGTTTCTTGAATGCAAACGTCATATTTCATATTATGTTACCTCCCATGTTTCAATGTTAAACTCGTAGCTTTTACCACTACATTGGCTCTGCCAGATATTGCGCAAATCTTTAAGTTGCTCTTCCGAAGCTCCGTTAGCCTCGGCTGTTGCGTAGCATTTCTGAAGGTTATCGGCTACTCTAAGTAATTTGCCGCTCCCTTTTGTGTGCCAGGCATCATCTTTATAAATTAGATATACTGTCATAATTAAATCTCTTTGAAATGAACACTAGTTCTATCCTTTCTGTCGCCAGCCGTACAAGCTAAGTTCGCACATGTAACTTCTTGGTCGCGGAGCGGAACGTTAGGTACACAAATAGCGCAATTAACGCAATCTCCACTTTTCGCTACTACACAGGTTCTTCCATTTATACTAAGCTTCTGCCCAATAGGATAGTACGCTTGTACACCAGAACTGCTAACTACGATAATATCTTTCCCTTTCATAATCAATCCTCCTTTCTTTTAAGTAACGAAGGTATAACTGACAGTTGTCGCAATCAGAATTGCATCTGTAACTGTACTCATTGGCGCAAGCCATAAATAATTCACTTCTTTTCATAAGCGTCCCGATAACAAATAAATAAGTCGTAAATCATTTTCTCGCAAGCCTCCATGTCTTCCAGCACATCCCTCATGCGATATGGTGCTCCGTTCTTTCCATGGCCCTCGTTATTTAACCATAAATATGTTTCACTGTCAGCATCAAATTCTACGTAACGCTGGTGGATGCTGTTGATCAATTCTTCCGCACTTTCAAATGGTCCGGTTGATATCGAGAAGTCTTGACCTGCAGGTGAACGTCTTGAAAAGAGCAATCCTTTCCCATTCGTGTATTCCTCTTCGGTGACAGTCCAGGAATCAGACTCTGCTATTTTTATTAATTCTTCTATTTCCATATTATTTTAAAATTAAAGGTCGGGTGCCGTCTTTCCGAGCTGTAGCAAAATAAAGAATATCAAACATTGTTTTGTTATTTAATCCCGACCATTGATTAACGATGATTTTTACTTAATTCTACATGACTCACCTCCAATCTTATTAAGTTTAACTTCCATATCCTGTAAATCTGCCTACAGCAGAACTTACGCTTTCATTTGTTACGGAACCCGGCTTCAAAAAGTACTTGTAATGCGTGCTTCTCTCCAACCTCTCACTCCAGCAGAAACCGAAAGCATCGAACTCCTTGCCGCACCATTCATGACCGTAGTAGTATTCGCTGGCATGCACCTTCTGTTCCTTGCTGAGCTGCAAGAATAGTGCGCGACTCTTGCTAAGTTCCGTTGGGTTCTCCTTGAACTCCTTCTCGATTTGCTTACGCTTCTCGGTATATTCAGCTAATTTCTGCTGATACTCATCCTCGCTGTCGCAAAGATAATAATCTGTGTCAGTCCAACGGCTATCCCAATAGGAATTGGAAGACTGATGTATATGATAAATATTCTTCATTTCTTTTTGTCCTTTCTGTAAAGGAAGAATGCGTCACCCTGCCAACCGAAGTTCTTTGACTCACATCTTGCTAGAATATGTGTGTCGGTCTCGATGAGCACATCTTCATATTTGTCTAACTCGGGTTGCGTATCTGATGTATCTTCGCCGTAATCCCATTGGAGCATAAATTCCAAGATGGCGTTCTGGTCACCGACACTATTCAGTCTGCAAACCTTCTCGTAATCCTCAATTTCCTCAAAACAACTCTGATGCTGTGGGGAAATCTCAACGATAAGAGATAAATAATCGTAATCCTTCATAATTGCATATTTTAGAAAGGTAGGCTGCCGTCTTTCCGGCTGCCAGATAAGAATAAGGTATCTAACTTGTGGGTGTCCTTAATACCCGTTATGTTAAACCTTACTTTTGCCTACCTTTATAATAAGTATATAAATCCATCATGCTATTATAGAACCACTGCAATGCGACAATCTCCTTCTGCTCTTTGGTAATATACAGGGCATCAGTATCATCTTTCTGCGCCATTTTATCAGTCTGCCACATGACTGGATGATTCTTGTAATCATCACATGGGCGACATTCTCCATCATTACCGCCTCTCCATTTACCATCTTCAGGGCGTAATTTTCTGCAGCATCGTGCCAAAGGTCGTAGGCTACAGAATCATTATTGAGCATCAGATAGAGTTCTTCCATATCAGCAGTTCTTTTGTACTGAACCATTTCCTTTACAACCATAGCTATCTCCTTTCCAATGTTAAGTCTATCACGTATGGAAGAGTATGCTGTGGCATTTCTCCTAAATTGATGCAGTTGAATTGGCAGATACGTTTAATGGAAGCTTCTTCCTTTTCAACAACCTTGTATATCAACTTAGGTTTAATTTGTTCTGTCAGCTCAACATTGAAGTAAGAGCAGTTCTCATCCATTGATATTCTCGTTGCAATAGCAACCAATCCGAAATCTGGGCTGAAGAACAGATACTTGCTGCCCGTAAAGATGGCATCTATTCTGTTCTTTGTATTTCCTGTCACTCTTATAACGTTCATAATTATTGTTCCATTAAATGTTTGACAAGTTCTTCTTTTGAAGAGAATATATCTCCAAGCCTTTTACTTACATAGTTTCTGTCTATCTCTAGGATAACATAATTATTATTTAGTGCTGCTTTGAGACATCTTTCTATACGATCGCGCTCACTGAAAGAATAATAATTTCGATAGCTTGTAGGGCACAAATTTGTACTCACTATATTGTATATTCTTTCGCCTATATCTCTAGAATGATAATCAACATAAAGCTTTTTGACATCTTCATAGTCTGAAAGAGATATAAGGACAATTCTACCCGAAACAATTTTGTTGTCCCTCATAATGAAGACCTGCTGTCCGATAGCATACTTACTCTGATATGTAGTAGCTAAATCGGAAAAGACTCGTCCACAATCCAGCTGGAAAACTGCATATAAAACGGTTCCATTATTGAAAGCTTCCAGGTAACGCTCTATCTTCTCGTTTTCTGTCGGCTCTCGTTCAGTGACGTTTCCATCGTCATCCGTAACCTCGACATCATCATCAAAAGTGCCTTCATACTCGTTCCAAATAGAAAATTGCTCTTTTAGAGCATTGTATTTCATTATTTCTGAAATACTGTTGATCTTGATACCTACATATCCGTTTCCAAAATTCTTTGTATTCATATTAACCCTCCAGACTATTAATGTATTCCTTACGTGCCTTTACAAAAAGCTTCTTCTTTCTGTCATCTGAAAGAAACTCCTTAACGGTATATCCCAAAGCGATGATACCATTTTCAAACTCAAAGGTAAGGCCACACTCATGATTGCCAAATTCATATTTCAAGGCATCCACCAAATTCTCATCGCTGCTCAGAAACTCCTCTGATTCCTTAACGGAACGCTCACCGAATACCAGAAATAAGTGGTAATCCTTTTTGAGGCAATAAGCACCGGCACCGATGGAACATATCTTTTCCAGGTCTTCCTTACTTGTGGTAAGCCCCCATTCAGCCATCATTTCCTTAAACTGCTTGTCTCCAAATGCAGCCTTCATTGGCAGCTTGCCAAACTCATCCTGCTGCTTTTTCTTGAACTCTTGGTATTTCATGCTTCTTTCTTTACTTTATAGTTATTAAATGGATCTACCATGTTTAGTAGCTCTGCGTTTCTGTTAGCTTCCTTTTCATCGGAGTAGTCTCCAAACTCTTCGGAAACATCACCTGTGGGGCAAATTCTTTCGATACAATATTTCATACAGCACCTTCCATCATTAAAAGTTTGTGTTCTTCTTCACTGTCACCAACATGACCATACAGAAGTCCGTCTTCTGTGTTTTGCCAATATTCGTGCGGTACAGAGTGCGAAGCCATACTTACCAACACTACAACATAGCCCAAAGACTTGATAAGATTGAAATTTGAATTTCTCATAATTATTCCCTTTCTATTTTTTAAGATTAAAATTGTATAATAGTGCCAAATGGCTATCGTCTAACTCTCTCCAATCATCAACTGTGCCAAGATAAGCCTTGACTTTTGAAAGCGTAATTGGAACCGTTGGATAAGCAGAACAAAATCTGCGAAGCATGTACTCTGATAAAGATTCTTCCATAGCCTTCGAATTATTAATGATTACTATGCGTTAATGAGGTCTATCACATCAGAAGCATCAAAGTCATCCATACTATTGTATGTAACATAGAAATCTTCCTCATCGTCAGCAAGCAGACCTTCAGCCTCTTCCTTAAATTCATAAAAGTCCTCATCCGTGTCTTCATAATTCAATGCCTCTCGAATTATTGCCCACAACTTTCTCTGCTTTTCGTTAAGCGAGTTTAATTTTGTATTCATAATCTTTATAATTTTAATTGGTTCAACTTATAAGGTAGGCTCTGGATAGTCAAAAGTACTACCTTTTATCTATATGCAAAGGTACGAAAATTTTCTGATATATGCAAATTTACCAACGATTATTTTAGTTAAAAATACTAAATTATAGTGCTTTGCAACTATCTGATTATCAGAATGGTGCATCTGCTTCTTCTGGCTTTTCGAAAGGCACCTGTACATCTTCGTTGATTAAATTCGTCTTGAAAAAATTTGTCGTATTTTTGTTGAATCCCATAAAGAATTTGAACGTTCCGATATTACGTCCCTTGGCAACGTCTATCATAGCCGTTCCGTCAGTAGGATAATCGTCCTTGTTATCAAATGGGGCAGGGTACGCTCTGTTGTAATACTCTGCTCGATAGACTAGGATGACAACATCGGCAGCTTCTCCTATCTGTCCACTATCACGCAGTCGGTTCAGATTCGGCTCCGGACAGTTACTATCTCTAGACAACTGACTTAGGGCGATGATCCATATGTTCAGTTCCTTTGCGAGGTTCTTGAATCTTCGTGCGGCATCACCCATAGCCTGCTCCCTGCTGAAACTCGCACTCCTGGAGTTTACGTTAAGAATCTGCAAGTAATCAACTACGGCTCCGTCTATGTCCTTCTGCATCTTAAGCATTCGGATGGAAAGAAGGATAGAGTCTATGTTTGAAATACTCTTGTCATCAAAGAACAAATTCTCACCTGGCAACTTTCCTCTAGCATCATCTATCATCCTTATCTCGCTTGGCGCCAGACTGCCCGAATAAAGGATGTTGTTTGCCGGAATGTTCGTCTTGGCGGAAAGCAGACGTGCAGTAAGCTGCTCCTTCGTCATTTCCATAGAGTAGAAAGCAACCTTTGCCCCATTCTCGATGGCGTGTCTTGTCATGCAAAGTGCGAGGCTCGTCTTTCCCTGAGAAGTTTCGCCGGCTACGATAATCAAGTCAGACTTCTGTAGACCTCCCTTTTCATCAAATCTCTCCATACCGGTCTTGGTTCCTGTCGTGACACCTCCAACGGTGGCATTCTTAACCATTATCTCGTTTAGACTATTCATTGCATCATTGAGCGTGAACACTCCATCTGCTTTCTCAAATACTCCTCCGATACTCTCAATAGCCTCTTGGTGGGCATCTGCGGTCAGAATCTCTTCCGATAATCCAACCTTGGAAAGCTGCTGCCCGATAACCCAGAGTTTTCTTCTTCTACCAAGGTCCTGCAATCTGATGGCATGATATTCTACATGTGCAGATGATGCAATCTGTGCCGAAATGTTCATCAAGTCCAATGCTGTTACATTCGACTTCTGCTTACTGAGCTCGGCAGAAACAGATATGACATCTATCGGCATACCTTGCTTTCCCATATTATCAACAGCCTTCCATATATCCCTGCACATGGGGTCGTAAAAACAGTCTTCATCTAGATACTGGCTTACTAGAGTGTATGCGGTAGGATCAACAAGAAGACTTCCGATAACATACTGCTCAGCCTTTGGGTCATTCACTAATGGCTGATTCTGATATGGTGATTGTTCTAAACTCATCTGAACGATACCTCCTCAAAACTTAAAATATCAAACATTTCGTGCATTCTATCTACAATTCTTGGGTCATCGTACTTCTGTCCGATGTCAATGGCCGTTAGGTTTGAACTGATAATCGTGGGCAGCATCTGCTCATAGCGATAGTCCAACAACTCGTCAAACGGCTTGTAGTGCATTCCGTAAGTGACTATCTCCGTTGGCTCAGCACCCAAATCGTCAATCAAGAGAAACTTAGTGTTCATGATTGCTCTGAACTCGTTTATGTCTTCGTGAATCATGTAAGCCATATCTCTAGCCTTGACGAATCGCGGATATTTGTCACCCTCGCAATAGCTAATCTTGTTTGAGTCCACAAGATAAACTAGCAAATCTCGAATAGCCTTTAGCATTGTAGTCTTGCCGTTTCCAATACTGCCGGGCATAAACAGCCCGTAAAAGTTTGTCTCTGTAGTAAGAAAATCCCCGACTTTCGATATTGCTTCCTTTAGCTCGTCAGTGAAGACGAACGTTCTTTTTCTTTTCTCTACCTCTCGTTTGTAGGCATAGTAAAGAAAGTTCTTGACTTCTCTATTTTCCAACGGCAACTCCAAACCCCGACCTATACGCTGATGTGTCTTTGTGGTCTGGAGCTTTCCATCCTGTCTTTGTATTGTTTCCATTGTCTGTTACGTTTTGTCTATGATTTTTCATTTCTGATACTATCTCGTTGTATTGAGAATCAATTTTGTTAACCGAAAAATTGTTCATTATCCAAGCCTTGTCGATACGACGCAGAAACTCTTCCAATGCCTTAAGCAAGCTCTCGTCATCTATCGGAAGCGGCACTGTTTTGTGACTTCTAGCAAAAGAAATCTTCTTTAGGATAGAGTTCATAGCCTTTGCATCCTTGGGTTGCCAATAATAGGCAGAGTCATAGAGTTCTTGGTAATACTTCTCGAATATTTGCCGTCCCTTGTGGCAGATGGTAAACTCTTTCGGTTTCGATTTCCTCGCGCGTGCGCTAGAAGGAGAAGATAATTTTATATTATCTTCCCGTTCCGTAGGAACGGAATATATATTCTTTGAAGGGTTTGGGGAACTTTCTTTGGACTCTGGCATTTGCTTAGCATTTGCTAGAGATTCGCTAGCATTTGCTAGAATATCTGTAGCATTTGCTAGAGAATTTGTAGCATTTGCTAGAGAATTTGTAGCATTTGCTAGAGATTCGCTAGCATTTGCTTGGCATTTGCTAGAAGATTCCTTAGCATTTGCTAGAGAATTTGTAGCATTTGCTAGAGAATTTGTAGCATTTGCTTGGCATTTGCTAGAAGATTCCTTAGCATTTGCTACGAAATTTCTAGCCTTTGCTGCACCACCTGCACGACCGGCTCTAGCTCTAGCTTCGCTGACTTTTCTTGCATGCTCGATGGTGTCTGAAAGTTCCTTAGAATAGAAATATTCTTCCTCAACCTCGAATAAATCAAAATCCTCAACTACAGATTGCACCACGGAAACATCAACACGCATCTCATAAGCTATCATAGAATAATCCTTTGACAGCTTATGATCCTCGTCTTCCTCCAATATTTGCATAAGAGCAACGTAGATGCCGTAGGCAGCTATGCCGTGCTTCACCCTTGCTCTCATTACTTCTGGAGAATCACTATTTCTGATGCAATTATATTTCATAATCTTATTGGTTTAAGTCCTCGTTCTTAATGAAGCATATCTTACCTCGCTTTATACTATTTGCCAGGGAGTCAACTTCAGTCTGTAACTTACTGTAAACAGCACTTTGCTGCTTAGAGATAAAATTGTGGATAGAAGGGCTAATCTTTAAAGCGATAAAAGCCATCCCCTCTAAAATTTTAAACTCACGATACAACACACCTGCCGACTTGAACTGTTTGTCCAAGCCTACCAAGAACGTTCTGTAGTCCTTGATTCCTTCAAAATCTCTTAGAAATTCTATCTCTTCCATATTGTATAATATTTTATTTATAACTATATTGTTTCTCATTAATGCAAAATTACGAATTTTATTCGATATATGCAAAAGAATTAACTTAAATATTCAAAAATACCAAAATATATTTAGATATATATTTGGTTATCTCAATTTTTTTTAGTACTTTTGCAGTAAGTTTTTTCCATTATATTCTGTAAAAGAATATTGTATAGGTTTCTCTTTAGCCTGCTGGCGAGCAGGCTTTTTTTATTGGGATTTATTTGTCAATTTGAAAATAATTCATTACCTTTGCAAACAAATCCCTTTAAAGTATAATCTTTATAGGATTTTAATTGGTTCAAGTCCTCGGTGTTGTGAAACACTGGGGACTTATATTTTTTACAGATTAACGGTGATACCTTTCTCATAACTCAGTCTCTTTACTTCATTAGTATAATACTTGATCATTTTCTCCAGCTCATCGTCATCCCATTTCTTGATGGAGTGAGCACGCTCTCGCAGGGTGGAAAATCGGGAAACACCAATCTTCTTTATCAGATTCTCCTGGTAGTATATAAGATGGTCTGACTTCACTCTGTTGCACCCGATACATTCTGCATTGCAGTTATCTTCATCAAATCGGGTGGCCATGTTGGAACGTCCGAAGAAATGACCGCAATCAAGCTCTCTGTACGGCTTTATCTTTCCGCAGCTGATACATTGTCCCATACCGCTTGGCATGCAGTCTCTCAGACGAATATACAATGCAAACACCTTGTCTAGCCTCTTGACTAAATCCGGCTTACTCTTCTTTCTCTTTTTTGGAGCAGAAGGAGATTTCTTCTTTTTCTTATAAAATGGAAACATATCTTTTTATTTCAATACTACATTAGTTAATTGTGTTCCTCTAGAATATACCGCCCATTTCGTGGTTCCTGGAGGTCTGCTAATAAAGAGGTCTGAGACATTTCCGAACCGGCTATAGTTTCCCGACAAGTCAACTATCCACCCGTCCTTTCCTTCAAAAGGTCTGATAGCGCGGCCTACCATCTGATAGTAGAGTCCAAGAGATTTCGTCGGGCGTGCCAAAACAACAGTGTCTAGGGCAGGGTAGTCGAATCCTGTAGTCAGTACACCTACATTGGCAACAACCTTTATTTCTCTCCTCTTGAATCCTTCGAGAATGGCTTCACGCTCCTTTTTTGGTGTCTCTCCTGTCACGATGGCGGCATTGACTCCGAGTGATTGAAGCTTATCAACCAACTGCCTGGCCTCCCTTGTGAAAGCGGTAAATACAAGTACTCCCTTTCTAGGAATGCCGCTTTTAGGCTGCAGAACCTTGACTACTGTGTTTGATAACTTATCGTAGAATCCGCTACGCTCATACTCTGCGAGGAGACTTCTTTCATCATAATTTGCACCGGTGGAGTTGCTTCTGACTCTTCTTAAATCCAATGTCGTCAAATCGTAATAATGCAAGTCTGCGAGATAACCTTTAGAAAGCAGTTCTCCAATCTGACAACAATAGATGACCTTTGAAAATATTCTAGGTCTTACTCTCGTGAGGAACTTCAAGATGGAACCTCCTTCGGCACGATCAAGACGATATGGCGTGGCTGTTAATCCAACAACCTGTCTGTTCTTCGCTTCTATGAACTCCTTGTACTGCCCTGACTCCGAGTTTACGTAATGACAATTATGAACGATTACTCCATCATCAAATGTGCGATGATTCTTATCATACCTTCCATTGCATATAATGTATGTATGGTCATTCTCTACTTCCATATTATACACATCTTTTTTCCCAAGATAAAGCTTTCTCATTAATACTGTACCGCCAAGACTATTGAAATTGGTATTCCATGTATATGAGCCAGCCTTGCTTCTATAGGCACTATGAAGTTTGTACGACATTGAAGGATGCACATATTGAGCTATTAATGAGCTGAGAACTCTAACTCCATTCTTTCTAATCCCTATATAGTTGTAGGTTTTATGTGTGGATGAACTTTTAGATACTCTAGCCTCGCAATCAATACCCATTTCCCTTAGTTTATCTGCAAGTCGAGTTGTAAGTTCCAAAGATTCAGCTACGGCGCAGATTGTAGCGCCATTTTCTTCTTTTCCTAAACATCCGTCATCCATATAAAGAATAGCTAAAGATTTCGGATTTAGAGCATCAATAGCAGCTTTCTTTGTACATTCTTCATCTTCTATTATCATACTATGAGAGTTGAAACGATAAATCGTCGTGCTCGAATATCCTTGCTTATCAACTTTTTGAATATCTTTGATGTTCATAAGCAAAGCTTTCCATAAAAGGTAGTCTTTCTGCTTTTCACCTTGCACAAATCTTAAGCGATTGACATTCTTTGTCTTTCTAAGAGTATCTAAATTCCCATCTCCTAATAGACTACCATGAATAAAGTCAATTTGGTCGTCATTTGGGATAGGGAAAGAATAACCTCCATAATTATTCGTGCACAAAACCACACTTCCCTCTTTTAGCATGCCTATTGGCACAAAGCCATAAGGTGTAAGTACAGGATGATTGTCTGTAGCTTCGATAGTCTTCTTGCAGAACATGTATTTATATACATCTTTCTTTCCATTGCAGCGTATTTCAAGAATTTTGTTTTTGTTTACTTTCTTGCTAACGGCATTATAAGAAAGAACTAATGGCAATCTTACTCCTCTTTTAAACTCTTGATATAAAGTGCCAATTTTTCTTTTCCCATTTTCCGTACTAACATATTGATCATGCGGGAAGCACTCATCAATTATGATGTTCTTGAAACAATCGAAGTCTGACATATGGTTCATTACGCTTCCGATGGTGGCAAAGGTTATTCTGTTTATATCCTTACACCCTACAGAGGCACTATAGCAACCGCAATCGAAGATACCATAGCTTTGCAGCTTGGCAAAGTTCTGCTGAAGAATTTCCTTACTGGGCTGAAAGACTAACAGCGGCCCTTCCAGACGAGAGGCGATATCTGCTATCACCAAGCTCTTTCCTGCACCCGTAGGCAGGATAACCAATCCGTTCTTGTCAGCCTTGCTAGTGAACAGCCTTACGGCTGCATCACTAGCTTGCTTTTGATAATTTCTAAGAGTGTACTTCATTACTCGCCGAATGGTAATTCATCATCGTCATCATCTGAAGACTGCTCTGGCTGAGCTTCTTCTTTTGGCTGCTCCTCTTCTGGGAACTCCAATCCGAAGACCTCTTTCATGCTCTCACGATTCTTGACCTCATTTGCCCAAATCTCAGAACGGTCCGGGATAGCATAAGCCTTTGCAAGTAAGAACTTCTCGGTATTTGCATCCCAATTATATACGAGATAGTAACCTGCCAATGCAATACAGAACACGTTCTTCGACTTAAGACGCATATCAACAGTTCCCTGGCGCACCTCAGCGGCGTACTTGGCTACTTCCATAAGGACAGAAGCATAAGCCTCTTCTGCATCCTTCTTCATCTTCTTGGCTTTTTCCAAAGCCTCCTCCAACTCCAGCTTGCGAGCTGGCACCACGTTCTCTTCGAGTGTGCAATACTCCTCTCTGATGTTCTTCTTCTCGAACTCATCGAGGAAACGTGTAACCAACTCATTGTCAGGGAAGGTCGCCGTGAAGTGCTTTCCGACAAACTTAAGGATGTCTGCCTTATTCTTCAAAGGCTTCTCTCCGCAAAGGTTCTCCTCGGTCAAAGCAAGGAAGTCCAACTCCATTGGGAACATGTCTTTTACACCTTCCTCCAATACAAACTCAATGTTCTCAGGAACATAATTTTTCAAATCTGATTTCATAATTATAAATACTTTTCATATAATGCTATCTGTTTCTGAGCTTCAAGCAAGGCTGCTTCTTCATTAGGCTCGGGTATATACAACCCTGCAACCATACTTGAATAGTTCCGAAACTTCTCAATAGCGTCTGTTAATTCTTTTGTGTCAAGGTCAGCCGTGCTTCTCCAATAAGTTACAGGCTGTCCTCTTCTGTTTGTTCTCTGCTTCGCAAAGATTTCTCTGTTCACTATCTGCTTGAAAATGTTATACTTCACATATTCTTCATCGTAGCCGAACTCTGATGCGAAATACTGAAGGCACACATGCAGATAGCTGTTTTGGGCGAGGGAACGTGGACGGTGCTTTTTCTTCACCTCCACGATAAAACCCTTTCCGCTTTTCAAGGCATCCATGTAAAGGCCATTGCAATAGTCCTTGTAGTCTGCCCTGTCCTTGTCATTGTTGAGATTGAAAATCATAACTAGAATGGCAAATCATCATCTTTGCCCGGCTGCGGTGCCGGTGACTGAACTCCTTGCGGCTGCGGTGGTGGAGGTGCTTGCTGCTGCGTCTGGCCACCTCTCTGATACTTTTCTATCTTGTAACCCGAAATGGTATTGAAATACTTTACCGGGTCATTTGCACTCTTCTGATACTTGGTACCTTGAAGAGCAAAAGATATAGTAACAATCTCGCCAACTGCAAAATCAGCAGGATCATCTACATGCTTTCCGCTGAACTCAAAACTTGGATAGTTCTCGTACACCTCTCCGAAGTTCGAGTGCGTACAGTTAAGAACCACGATTCTCTTTTTAAACGGCTCTCCACCGCTCTTACTTGGTATTTCCTCGACATTGCCGATAAGTAATACCCTTCCTGTCATTGTATTAGCCATCTGATTCTGTTAATGGTAAATATGGTAATAATTCTCTCATTTCTACCCATTTGAGGAAGTCACGCAATAATGCATGGTTTTTGTCTTCCATCCCTGGATATCTGTAACAAGTGATTGCTGGCTCATAAGGGGTAAGTTTGAGACCTCTCACGTCTCCCTTGTGCTTATCCTTATTGTAGCCCTCAAAGACAAACAAGTCAAAATGGAACACATCAGCTTCAAACAACTCTAGGTAAAGCTGCCATTGGCAACTATCTATATAGTCTTTGTCTGATACCGGTCCGTACTTAGTCTTGATGTCTCTTATCTCTAGTCCGTCAATCATATCGGCACATCCCGTGATAACGGCATTGCCGAAATCCTTGTATTCACGAACCTCATGAAAGGCGCCAGGATGCTCATTTCTGTATTTCAAAGCAACCTTGCATTGTGGAATGTCGAGAATTGCTTCACCTTCATCAAAGACGAACCTTCTTCCTTTTGGAACGGGTTCTGTCTTATCTTTCTTATAATAGGTGAAATGACGAACACCTTCCGGCTCCTTGAAGCAATGGGGACTGCCAGTCTCCACGATGGAGTGAAAGGCAGTTCCTATTCTTGTGTAATCGTTGCCCTCAAACTTCTTAGTGATATTGTCTATAACGTCCTGCTCTGTAACATAAGCATATTCGCCAGACATATACCGTCTGAAGCTCTCTAGCTGGGTAACTCTAATCAAAGGCTTCATCATGCTGCATCCTCATGCTTGACGAACTTCTTGCCCTTCTTATCAAAGTCAATGCCTTTGACAGCAAGTTCCTTGATCATCTGATTCATGAATGCCTTCTGATGAATCTTGTTCAATCCGTGGGCAACCTCGATGAGAGCATTTGCATCATCTACAGTCTCCACGGCTGCAAGCTTCTTTCGGGCATCATCAACGGCTTCCTGCGCCTTAGCCTGAGCGTCTGACTTATTCACGATGGCTTTCTTCACCTTCTTGATGATGTCTGCCATGCAAGTGTCAAACTCCTCTGTTCCGTAAGCTGGAATCCAAGTGTCCTGCAGGTCTGCAACATTCTTACCAACACGATTGTCCTGTGGCTCGAACTTGATGACGCGATTGCCGTTCTCCTTGCAGATGTAACCTACCTGGTCCGCAATACGGATGAGCAAGTCTTTGCTCTGTCCTGTACAGTCTGGAGAATGCTTGATGTAATCTCCTTCCTGTGTCTCCTTGTCGTGACAGATGAAGATGATGTCTGAATTGTTTGAACGGAGAATGCCGACAAACTGCTTGAACAATTCTCCCATCACGCCATATCGTTTCAATGAGTTAGTTCCCAGTTTAGGGTCTTGCTGAATAGCAAAAGCGTTGAGATAGTCATCGAGCATAGCCTTGGCTGTGTCTACTACGATGGTCTTACACTCACTGATCAATCCTGGCTTCCAAACCTGCTTGCCATCCTCAACAACATAGGAACCGATAACCTCAGCATTGTAGATGTCTTCCCAACGTGAAGCCGTGACAACAATGTCTGGACGCTGAACGGCACGGTCAAAGCCTCGGTCGGTGTCGATGAGTAAAGGACTGTTGGCTGTGGTAGCCAAAGATGTCTTACCGGTACCTGGAGTACCATAAAGTACGATAATCACTGGACGCTCTGTAACAACGTCATTCTTTCTAATAATTGGCATAAACTAATATTTAATTGTTAAACAAATTGTTCTTATTTGCATAGGTGATAAACTCAGAGAGCTTATGTATTCCTAGTTTCACATACACAGACTTGACGTGCTGATGTATTGTGTTCGGGGAGTTGAATAGCTCGGCTGCCGCCTCCTGCTCGCTTCGTCCCTCGTAAAGCAGTTTCATCACGCGCAACTCCGCAGTAGAAAGATTAGCATTAAACCTTGGCATACAGACGATGCTATCATAAGGGCATTCACCACGCATTGGACATTCGACCTTCTCGAAGTTGAACCTTCCATCCTTATCAACATTGACGACATCAAAAGCCGTAGTGTCGAGTCGACAAAAGTTGCATTTGCAAAATCGACGCATCATGAGATACTGATAATAACTCTCGTTAGGTGCGCTCTTGGAGTAAATCTTCTCCAACGCCTTGTATGCTTCCGGATAGCAAGCGCGAACCTTTTCCAGGATGTATTTCACCAGCTCTGTATGTGTCTCATCGACCATGAAGTTCTTTCCGTCTGAAGTCTTACACCATAGCTCATCCTCGAACATATAGAACTCTAATCCTTCCATAAGTCCTCCTCGCTAATGCCTGTTAGCTCACACAATACTTCTACATGGATGTGCTGCTGTGGCTTCATACCATATAGAACCCAATTCCTAACTGTCTGCTCGGTTACCTTGCAGCGTCTAGCGACTTCCGTGATGAAGTCGTATCGCGGGGCACTTCTCATCGGTAACCCCTGATAATAACCTTTTAAGGTCATTTTTTGAGATTTTTCCTCAAAAGTGTTTGATGTTTGAATATTTTCCATTATCTTTGCACTATGTTTTATATCTTTATGCAAAGATACAAATATATTCTGATATATGCAAATATATCGAAAAGATTTAGTCAAAATTAACAAATTTATACAGATATGTTCAAATATAAAGAATTTAGAAGAGCTCACGGACTATTTCAGTCTAAGCTTGCAGAAATTATGGGAATTTCCCAATCTAACATTTCGAGATACGAAACAGAGGGTATAGATCCTACACCTGCGCAGTTTCAGAAACTATACGATGAGTATGGAGAAGAAAATGTCAAGGCTTTCGAGGTAGAACCTTCTCAACTCGTTAATGCAGAGAATAATGTAAACAGTGGCTCTGGAAATCAGAACAACGGAATCCAAGGTAATGCTGATTTAGTAGAAATTATAAAGAGGCAGACTGAGATGATAGCAAAGCATATCGAAAAACAAGATGATATAAATGTACGTCTCATGAATCTTCTTGAAAAATTAACTTTGAAATGAAACTGAATATTCCCGATTGTGCCCTGGATATTAGCGACAGGTTCTTCAAAGCACTTGATGTTCTCAAAGAACAGAGAAAAATTAAAGGCTTACAGACTTTTACAAAAGAGTTTGGTTTGAACTATGGTAACATGAATACTCTAAAGCATAACAGAGATAAGCGTACTTTTCGTATAGAGTATCTTGCTTACCTCGCTGAAGGGTATGGTGTATCATGCGAGTGGCTACTGCTTGGAACCGGTCCCATGTTTACACAAACGTGTTCCAAAAGCGAAGAATCTCAGAACCTTTGAAACGCTGTCCGTGAACTTTTTGCATAGACTTTATATACCCTGCGTTCACATAGGAGCGCAGGGTGTTGCGATGTATACCCAACAGTTTGCAGGTTTCCGATATGGTATATCGCGAAGTTGGACTTATGTTTGGCTGAACTGATGTTACCATGTTAAATAGTTTAAATGCGTGCTAGAATAAAGGATTTCTTTATATCTTTGCACTAAGTTATAAATTCAAATGCAAAGATAAATGAAAAAAATGATATATCAAAATATATGTGGATATATTTAAATATAATTAATATTTCTGCATATTGTGTAACTCGAAAAAATAGCATGCTTGCAAATAGCTTGCAAATAAAAAATCGGGTCTCCGTAATTAATTGAGGCTAAGATAGTTATATCGAAAAGCTTCACATCTGGAAAGCGTGTAACCGGCAAAACCGGTTCGGGGGTTCGAATCCCCCTCTTTCCGCTTTTATATATATAATAAAGTATATGAAGAAAAATACAGCTATTGCACGTTTTGCAATATTGGTTTTCACATGGATGTGTTCTCTGCCTATGATGGCTCAAGAAGAGAACATGGGATTTCATCAAGCTCTTAAGACAAAGTTTATAGAGGGTAATGCGGGATTTATGTCTCTCGTTGCCATCGCCCTCATCGTGGGTATGGCTTTCTGTATCGAGCGCATCATCTATCTGAGTCTCTCTGAAATCAACGCCAAGAAGTTGATGCAGGATATCGACCAGAAGGTGGCGGCGGGAGATGTGGAAGGGGCTAAGACGCTCTGCCGGAATACCCGCGGACCGGTGGCTTCTATCTGCTATCAGGGTTTGATGCATATCAGCGAGAGTCTTGATGACATCGAGCGCTCGGTAAGCGGATATGGTACCGTTCAGGCGGCTAACCTGGAGAAGGGCTGTTCCTGGATCAAACTCTTTATCGCTATGGCGCCATCGCTCGGATTCCTCGGAACCGTGATCGGTATGGTCATGTCGTTCGACCAGATTCAGCAGGCGGGCGATATCAGTCCTACTATCGTGGCTTCGGGTATGAAAGTGGCGCTCATCACTACCATCTTCGGTATCATCGTAGCCCTCATCCTTCAGGTTTTCTATAACTACATCCTTTCTAAGGTGGAGCACCTGACAAGCCAGATGGAGGAGTCGGCGGTTACTTTAATGGATATTATTGCCAAGAATAAATAAACGAAGAGAGAAATGGTTAAATTTCAATTTTCAAAGCAGAAGACGAAGTCGGCCGAAAAGATATCGCAGCAGGTGTTCTATATCATGATAGGACTGGCGGTGCTGGTTTTCGGTCTGTTCTTTTTGGTAGGCTACGATTTGCCTTTCGAAGAGAACCCCGACTTTAATGCGCCTCTCTTTACCGATGTGCTCATCCTGCTGATGTGGCTCTTTCTGATAGGAGGTACAGGTCTGGCAGTCTTTTCGATGATCAGAGATTATCGCAGCAGCAAGTCGGAGGCTGTAGTGAATGGCATTCCCGTGCGTCGCATCTTCCGCATCACATGGATCGGAACTTTGGCAGTTTTGCTGCTTACCTTCTTTTTGGGCGGTTCTGCTCCGATGCTCATCAATGGCGAGAATTATGCCGACTGGCTCTGGCTCAAGCTTTCAGATATGTTTGTCATCACATCGCTCCTGATGCTGGTGGCAGGAATCGGTGCCGTCTGTTTCGGTGCCACACGTTATATTCGGAAGAAAAACTAAAGTGAGTGCTTTGGGCTCTCTATTCTATAAATAAGGATTAAATATGCTGATTAGAAGGAAGCAACACGAAACCCCGGGACTGAATACCACATCTACAGCCGACATCTCGTTCATGCTGTTGATATTCTTCCTTGTCACCACATCGATGGATGTGGATAAGGGACTGTTGCGCCAACTCCCTTCACCTGAACCGCAGAAGAAGGAACAGCAGCAGTCGGTGGTAGACAAGGCTAACCTCATGGCGCTGCGCCTGACGGCTGGCGATACGCTTTTGGTCAACGGTAAGCCGATGCAGGTGAGCCAGCTCAAGGAAGAAACCATCCGCTTTGTACACCGCCTGGGCAAGAAACATCTCATCTCTATTGAGAGTGACCGCGATGCCGACTATAATCTCTATTTCCAGATGCAGTATCAGCTGATGGAAGCATATAGCCAGCTGCGCAACGAAACAGCCCAGAAGAAATATCACAGGGATTATGCCCTCTTGAACAATGACCAGAAAGAACAGGTGCGCAACATCTGTCCGCAGCGCATCACAGAGTCGTATGCCAACGCAATGACTCAAACCGACCAGCGTGTTGATGCCAATGCTGAAGAAAAGCAAGGGGAAGAAAATTCGGCAGAAACAGCTACTGAACAGCAGAAAGGAGGTAAACAATGATGAATTTTCATAAGAAATCGCATGAAGTGCCAGGGTTGAATACATCTTCTCTGCCAGACCTCATTTTCTCCGTACTGTTCTTCTTTATGATTGTTACCCACATGCGCCAGGTTACCTTGAAGGTAGACTGCCGTTTGCCACAAGGCAAGGAACTCACCCGCCTGACCAAGAAATCGGCGGTGAGCCATATTTATATAGGTAAGCCAACCAAAGAGATGCAGGCAAAGTATGGTACCGGTACCCAGATTCAGTTGAATGATAAGTTTGCTTCGGCTCCCGAAGTGATGGATTACATTTCGGCAGAAAAGAAGCGTATGTCGCCGGAAGACCAGAAGCTGATGACCGTATCAATCAAAGCAGACCAAGAGACAAAGATGGGTGTGATAACCGACGTAAAGCAGGCTTTGCGCCAGGCAAAAGCACTAAAAATCAGTTATTCTGCCACAGAAAAAGGAAAATAATATTAATTTATCATGTTTTTCTCTTAAAAAATTGCTTTTATTAATTTTTTGTATTATCTTTGCAAGCAAATTATTAGTATTATGTCAAAACAAATTTTAGATTCATTAGATAGGCAGATTCTGAAGCTGATTTCTCAGGATGCCCGTATTCCATTTTTGGAAGTGGCACGCGCTTGCAACGTGAGCGGTGCTGCCATTCATCAGCGTGTTGCTAAACTTACAAATCTTGGTATCATCAAGGGTTCACAATTCATCATTGACCCAGAAAAGATAGGTTACGAAACTTGTGCTTATATGGGACTCTATCTGAAGGAGCCTGAGAAGTTTGACCAGGTTGTAGAGGAGTTGAAGAAGATTCCTGAGGTTGTAGAGTGCCACTATACTACAGGCGGCTTTGATATGTTTATCAAGATTTACGCGCTGAACAACCACCATCTCCTGGAAATCATCCATGATAAGTTGCAGCCACTGGGATTGTCTCGCAGCGAGACCATCATCTCTTTCAATGCATCTATCAACCGCCAGCTTTCTATGCAGGATCTCAAGAGTTTCAACGATGATGAAGAGGAAACTGATGAGGAGGCTGCAGCAGAGAAATAAGATATAAAAAGAAAAAAGCAGTAGCTCCCTGCGGGATTACTGCTTTCTATAAAGGGTGAGGAATGTGAACGGTAAGCCGTTTTCATTCCTCATTTCTTTTTCTGTCACTTCCCATTCTGCCGGATTGATTTCCGGAAAGAAGGTATCGGCATGTTCAGGTTCCTTTTCTACGATTGTGAGATAAAGCTTGTCTGCAAAAGGCAAAGCCTGTTCATATATGCTGGCTCCTCCGATGATGAAACATTCATCTGAAGTTTCTTTGCTTCCTACCTCTTCTTTCCTTGCTGCCAGCGCTTCTTCCAGAGAGCTGAATACTTCGCACCCTGTTATCTGCTCTCTTGTCTTCGAGATAACAATATTACGGCGGTTGGGCAAGGCTCCGTTAGGCAGCGACTCAAATGTCTTCCTGCCCATGATGATCGTATGTCCGGTTGTGAGCATACGAAATCGGGTCATGTCCGATGGGATGGCGTAGAGCAACCGGTTCTTGTACCCGATAGCTCTATGCACTTTTGATATACAGGCGATGATGCTAAGCATAAACTATAAACTGTTAACTGTAAACTGTTCTTCCGGAATATGGCTACTCTTGATCTTCCACTCCTGCGGATAGAGGTTGTTGGCACGGTTGCCAATGTTCTTTTCCCAGCCTATCGGAACCTGTCTGTAGGTTATCAGAACATACCCCTTAGGCGTATCGGCAGGCAGATTCACAGCCTCCTTGCGAAGGTAGCGGATGGCATCATCGTAGGATAACTCCACCTGTGGGAAGTGATCTTTGTTGAGCATCGTAGAGAGGGCGAGAGCCTGGTCGGGAATGAGACCCTTTCCCTTGTCTGTTCCCAGTTTCACACCTGCATGCAGCACCTTCAGGTTCTTTTCAGCCTGGTTGTAGATGTCTTTCCATCTGCCCGGAATGGCGTAAACCGTCTCGTTGCTCTCTGCAGGCATCCATTCCGTATCAGTCTTCAGCCAGCCGTCCGGAATCTCCGGTCCCTTTCCTTTAGCCACCTTCTTGTCTTTCTTCTTATCCTTCCTGTTCTCCTTGGCTGGTGAGCCGGCTTCCCATTCGCCCTCTTTCTTCAGAATCGCCATAAACAGACCTTCGCCTCGCGAAACGCCAGGAATGAACCGGTAAACCGGGAAGTCGGTGCCCGTGAGGTTGCGGGTGATGTTCCATGTATCTTCTACACCCTCCAGTGCCATCACTTCAGCGCCAAGTTCTTCGCATATCCAGTCCACGTTCTCCTCATCTTCGTGCGCATTGAAGGTGCAGGTAGAGTAAATCAGGATACCGCCTGGCTTCAGACAGTTCCATATATCCGATACGATTTCGCGCTGCAGCTGCCAGCAGTTGTTCACATTCTGGGTACTCCATTCGCCGATAGCCCCTTCATCTTTGCGGAACATTCCTTCGCCGGAACAGGGAACATCGGTAAGAATCACATCAAACTGCAACTTAGATTTCTTGTAATCGCGGGGATAGTTGTTGGTAACAATCATATCCGGATGACCGAACTTCTGTACGTTTTCGGCAAGAATCTGCGAGCGGGTGCGCATCGGTTCGTTGCTGAAGAGCAGACTCCCTTCCGGCAAGGCAGCCCTTACGGCTGTCGATTTTCCGCCAGGGGCAGCACAGAGATCCAGCATCATCACCGGTTCTTTTACGTACTGTCGGATAGCCATATCTACAAACATAGATGAGGCTTCCTGTACATAATATAAGCCGGCATGCAGCAGCGGATCGAAGGTGAATCCGGGACGCGTAGAGAGATAACGTCCGGTTTCCGGACACCAGGGAACCGGTTCGCCATCAGCATCCTTGCATTTAAAAGGATTGATGCGGATACTGGTTGGTGCCTCCTCTTCAAGGATAGCATGCTCCAGACGCTGATACAGCTTTTCGCCCATCAGTGCCTGCGTATATGTTCTGAAATCTTCAGGTAATGTCTTCATTCTGTTTCTTTTTCTTTAATTTGTTTGCAAAAATAAGAAATTTTTCGTTTCTTTGCAACTAAATCGCGAAGAGATGCGTCTAAGAAGCAGAAATTTTTCAAATAACAAGGTAAAACAGTAAAAAATAATGATATGAAGAAAGCAATATTGGCATTAGCGCTCGTTATGAGCATCGGAGCCACCCAAGTGTCTTTGGCGTCTTCTGCTCCAAAACATCGTTATCATCCAACTACCCAACAGGTAGATTCAAAGGCTGCTCCTGCATCTGCCGCACAGCCATCTGCTTCGAAGGATAAAGACGACGAGGCGTTGGAGGCTTATTCTGATACAACCAGTACAGATTCGGCCAACTATGATGATTATGATGAGAATGATAATAAGTCTGTTCATTCTAGATACAGTTTAGACAGCTATGATGATCCGTTCGATTTCATCGGTTCGGTATTTGGTGGCGGAGCGCTGGCTGTTATGATCATCTTCTGTATCATCTTCGGTCTGCTGTTTGTCTTTGCTCCGCTGATCATCGTATTTCTGGTTATCAGATATCTGATTCGCCGCCACAACGACCGGATGAAACTGGCGGAGATGGCGATGGAGAAGGGCATCAATGTTCCGGAAAGCGACCGGCCGATAGACAAGCAGAGCGATGAGTATCTGGTAAAGCGTGGATTGAGAAATGCCTTCCTGGGAGCCGGTTTGTGCGCCATGTTTGCCTGGTGGGATGCTGATTTCCTGGCTGGCATCGGAGCCCTGGTCTTCTTCTATGGCATCGGTCAGACTGTTATCGGCTCGCTTCCTGCCATCAAGGACTGGTGGAAGAACCGTCATGGCGATCAGGGCACAGGTTATAATGGAGCTCCGGTATAAAAATCAAACAACAATTATTAGTTAATATATAGTGGAAAAGTTATCCGATATTTCTCTCGTCACGAAGGTGGTGATGCTTCATGACCGCAAGTCGTTCGACTTGCTGGTCAGGAAGTATCAGTCACCCATTCGTGGGTTCTTCCTACGGCAGACGCTGGGGGATGCGCAGCTGAGTGACGACTTGGCGCAGGATACCTTTGTGAAGGCTTATACCCATCTGTCGGGTTTCAGGGGTACAGCCAGCTTTTCCACTTGGCTTTATCGTATCGCCTATAATGTGTGGTATGATTATACCCGCAGTTATAAGGAAACGCAGGATATCGATACGCCGGCGGTTGCCCGACAGAATGCGCAGGGAGTGAATACCGGACTGAAGATGGATTTACTCAATGCCCTGCGGATATTGAGCGAGAACGAACGTACATGCATCACGCTGCAGCTGATGGATGGTCTCTCTATAGATAAGATTGCAGAGGTGACGGGAATGGCGCAAGGCACCATTAAGTCGCATCTCTCTCGTGGAAAACAGAAACTTGCAAGTTATTTAAAAAAGAATGGTTATGACCGATAAGATAAATGATAAGAAGTTGGAGAGCATGAAAGGGGAACCGTTGGACCCTCAGGATGAAGAACTCTTACAGATGTTCTTTTCCGATTGCCAGATGTCAGAGATTCCTGATGACGGATTCTCCGACAGGGTGATGCAGGCCTTGCCGGCTTTACCCGAAACTGGTACAGCGATGTCGCTGGTTAAGCGCCAGCGTCTGGAACATTTATGGACGGCAGCCTGTGTGGTAGCAGGCATCATCATAGCAGTAGTCTGTCAGGGATGGGAACAGATTCAGGGGTGGCTTTTCTCTATGAAGATAGATTTCCTCCTCTCCGGTTCGCGTGCACTTACGCATGTGGCAGATTCCATCGCCCACTCTCAGAATCTCCTGATGGTGCTGGCTGGCTTCGTTGTCCTCATCATGGTTTGGGGATATAATGAACTGGCTGATGCACGTCAGTAGGCTTCTTCCCTGATATCAATTGTATAAATGATCAACTCTTTCTATTAGCAGAATAGTTTTTAGTGCTAATAGAAAGAGTTTTTTATTACTATAAATATCATCTTTATGCTCTTGAAATCTCCGTTCATCGACGCTGAACGGACATTCAACGTCGCTGAACGGATATTCAACGTCGCTGAACGGACATTCAGCGTCGATGAACGAAGATTTAATATTGCTGAATATAGAAAAACAAATAGGTGCTGCTACTTTTTCAGTAGAGCACCTATGCTTATGATATCGGTTTCTAAAACAATTTATAGGTAGTGCGGAGCACTTTGAACTCGGTTCGGCGGTTCAGCTGGTTGCAGATTTCCTGATGCTCCTTGCTCTGCTTCAGGATAAATTCTTCGTTGAGCACATCGCCTTCCTTGAGCCAAGGATACTTCACGGTGAGTTTCTTGCGCACATTCTTCGGCTTCTCCTTGCCGTAGCCCACAGGGGTGAGGCGCTCTTTCTCTATGCCGTGTTTTATCAGGTAGTCTACTACCGATTGGGCGCGGCGCTGAGACAGATGCTTGTTATATTCGCTGTTTCCCTTGTAGTCGCAATGGGCGCTGAGTTCGATGGTAACGTGCGGGTTCTCTTTCAGCAGCGTTACCAGCTGGTCGAGGGCTGTTGTACTGGCTTCGGTAAGGGTTGCCTTGTCGAAATCGTAGAAGATGTTGTCGATGAGTACAGGGGCTGTGATGGAAGCCAGCGGGAACTGGAGCACGTATTCCTTACTCTCTTTAGCTGAATCAACCCGAAGTTCTTCCTTGTGGTTGAGGTAGCCTTTGCAGGATGCCATCACCAGGTAGTCGACATGCGGATTGATAGGGAGGACAAACGAACCGTCGCCCTTGACGGATAGTTTCCTGTTCGTTCCGTCGTTGCCTACGATTCTGACCTCTGCGGCAGGCAGTTCATAACCGTCTTTCTCGTAAACCCATCCCTTCATTGTGGTAACAATCTCCGGATTCTCGAAGGAGTAGATATGATCGTAGCCTCTTCCGTCTTTTCTGTTAGAGCAGAAGAAACCCTGATTGTGGAGACCCTCGAAAGTCATTCCGAAGTCATCGGCTTCTGTATTCAGTGGATAGCCGGGGTGGGTGAGTTCATATTTCCGGGTGATGGAATTCACTTTGGCGATATAGATGTCGAGTCCGCCCATTCCCACATGACCGTTGCTGCTGAAGTAGAAGTCGCCGTTAGGACGGAAGGTAGGGAACATCTCATCGCCTGGGGTGTTGATAGGTTCGCCCAGGTTCTCTACGCCGCCCAGTCCGGCAGGAGTGATGCGCACTCGCCAAATGTCGAGACCGCCCTTTCCGCCCGGCATGTCTGATACGAAATAGAGCCATTCGCCATCAGGAGAGATGGCTGGATGGGCAAAACAACTGAGTGTATCTTTGCTGATTTCCAGATTCGTAGGCTTGCTCCAGGCTGCATCCGAGCGGTTGGAGGTTACTATCTGGGCTAAGCGGGGCGAAGTGGGATCGGTGGCACACTGGGTGAGGTACATCTGCTTGCCGTCTGGGGTAAAGCAGCATGCGCCCTCTTCGTAGTCGGTGTTGAGACCGGTTCCGATGGCTTCCGGCTTGCTCCATTTGCCTTTGTCGTTCTTTTCAGAGAAGAAGATATCGGCAGATTTCGTTCCCGTCACTCCGTTCAGGTCGCTGCCCTGGGCTTCGTTGCGGGTTGAGGTGAAATAGAGCTGGCTGTAGTCATCGCTGAGGAACATCGGCGAATAGTCGTCTCTTCGGGAGTTGAAAACATCCATCCGCTTTACCTTGTACCGGCTTCCTTCCTTCTTCCAGATTGGGGCTTTCTGTGCCGATTCGAGTCCGTTCTTTACCAGCACGTTGTCGGGCATGGAATCGAGCAGGAATTCGAATTCCTTGGCAGACTGTCTGTAACTTCCGTTCTTCAGGAGAAGCCGGGCGTAAGCCAGGCGGTCGTTGAGGTCTGCCTGCTTGTATCGGATGGCATTGCTGTAGGCTGCCAGTGCCTTCGGCGTACTGTTGATTTTATCATAGCAGCGTGCCATCTTCAGAGCCACCTTGCCCCGGGCAGCCCGCTCTTTGGTAGGTGTCTTGGTGTACACCTTTTTATATTGGGTTGCCGCATCGTAGTATTCGCCTAAAGAAAGATGCTTGTCTGCTTTCTTCAGGTTCTGTTCAATGCCGCAACTTATCAGAAAGAGGCAGCTGATTGCTGTTATGATTTGATAAAATCTTATTTGTTTCATATTGATTTACATCTGCGAGAATGGCTGACGATATTGGCAGCCTGCCTTCCAGTTGCTGCAGCCATAGGCGGTCTTGCCCTTGATGATGACGCCCTTGCCGCAGAGCGGACATGGTTTGCCAACCATTGGGTCGGCAGCTGGAGCCGGCTGAGCAGGAGCATTCTGAGAATCTGCATTCTGTGCTGCTGCCTTATCGGCTTTCTTGGCTGGAGCCTTTCGGGCAGCCGGTTTCTTGGCAGCCGGTTTCTTCTTGAGGTCTTCCTCTGTCATGATGGTCACTCTCCGGTTGCTGTTGTCTGACAACACATCGATGACAATCTTGTTGATCTGTTCTTTCAGTCCGTTGATGAAGTCGGCAGGATCGTAGGTCTTGTGCTCGATGTCGCGGAGTTTCTTCTCCCAGATACCGGTCAGTTCGCAACTCTTCAGCAGTTCCTCATGGATGGTGTCAATGAGTTCGATGCCTGTCGGGGTTGCCATCAGATTCTTGCGCTGGCGACGGATGTAGTGGCGCTTGAAGAGGGTCTCGATGATGCCGGCACGGGAGGATGGTCGGCCGATTCCGTTCTCCTTCAATGCTGCACGAAGTTCTTCGTCTTCTACGAATTTGCCGGCTGTCTCCATCGCACGCAGCAGGGTTGCCTCGGTATAATACTTAGGTGGCGTGGTCCATTTCTCCGTCAGGGTAGGCTGATGTTCTCCCGATTCGCCTTTTGTGAAGGATGGGAGGGTTCTTTCTTCTACCACTTCCTTCTTGGCGCCGTTTCCTGAGTCTGCGTTTCCGTTGGCGTTATCTGCATCGTCGTCATCGGCATTCTTCGTATCCTTGGCATAGACTACTCGCCAGCCCGGTTCGAGAATCTCCTTACCGCTTACCTTGAACTCTATCTTCTCCGGTTTTGGTCCGTCTTCGTTGATGACTTCGCCCAATACGGTGGTGGTAGAGAATTTACAGTCCGGATAGAACACGCTGATGAATCGCTTGGCGATGAGATCATAGACATTCGCCTCCATATCGGTGAGTCCGGTTGGCGGAACTCCGGTTGGGATGATGGCGTGGTGATCGGTTACCTTGCTGTTATCGAATACCTTCTTGCTCTTCGGCAACTTCTTGCCGGTGGCTGCGAGTTGCTGGATGAGTGGGAGATATTTCTGCTGACTGGCTATCTTTGCCTGGCTCACACCGTTCAGAATCTGCGGACATTTCGGATAGATATCGTCGGTCAGGAACTGGGTATCTACACGAGGATAAGTGGTGTACTTCTTCTCGTAGAGACTCTGGATGAGCTTCAGCGTAATATCGGCAGAGTAGGCAAACTTCTTGTTGCAATCCACCTGCAGTGAGGTGAGGTCGTAGAGATGAGGTGGCGCCTCGTTTCCCTTTTTCTTGCTTACATCCGTAACGGTGAAGGGTTTGCCGGCGATGGTGCTGAAAGCCTTCTCGCCTTCCTCCTTGCTGGTAAACTTGCCGCTGGTTGCCGTAAACTGGGTGTCGCGATAGATGGTGGCGAGTACCCAGTAAGGTTCGGAAACGAAGTTGTCGATTTCCTTCTGGCGGTTTACGATGAGGGCAAGGGTAGGGGTCTGCACCCGGCCGATGCTGAGCACCTGTCGATTCTGTCCATATTTCAATGTATAAAGTCGGGTGGCGTTCATACCGAGAATCCAGTCGCCGATGGCACGGGAAAGTCCGGCAAGATAGAGTGACTGATATTCCCCCTGGTCTTTCAGTTCCTGGAAGCCCTGCTTGATGGCTTCATCGGTCATGGACGAAATCCACAGTCTCTTGACGGGGCATTTCGCCTGTGCCTTCTGCATCACCCATCTCTGGATAAGCTCTCCTTCCTGTCCGGCGTCACCGCAGTTGATGATGCTGTCGGCAGCCTGCATCAGTTTCTCGATGGTAGCAAACTGCTTCTTGATGCCTTCATCGTTGATGAGCTTGATACCGAATCGCTGTGGAATCATCGGCAACGCCGAAAGGCTCCAATGTTTCCACATCGGAGTATAATCATCCGGTTCCTTCAGCTCACAAAGGTGGCCGAAGGTCCATGTTACTTGGTAACCATTACCTTCCATATAACCGTCGCGTGCCGTGGTAGCCCCGATGATTCGGGCGATATCCTTAGCCACACTCGGTTTCTCTGCTATACAAACTATCATGTTTTATTCTTATTTCTGTTTGCAAAGGTACAATAAAATAATGAGATAGCCATCATTTCGCCTCCTTTTTCTCATTGCCGGGAATAAAAAAAGCCCTGTAAGGCTTGGGCACAATCTAGAACTTGTGCCTTGCCTTACAGGGCGTATTTTATAAATATCTGCGTAATCTTCGCAATCTGCGTGAGATAAAAATTATTCCCGCGTGCGATTACTCGTACTCCTGCCAGCTCTTAATCTGCAACTGGTCCTGGCTCATTGTGCAGAATGCCTCGATGAAGGCTGAAGCCAGACGGGCATTGGTGAACAGAGGAATGTTGTGGTCGATGGCGCCACGACGGATTCTGTAACCATTGGTCAACTCACGCTTGGTGTGATTCTTAGGGATGTTGACGATGAGGTCGAACTTGTGGTCGGCAATCATCTGCATCACGTTAGGAAGATCCTTTTGGTCCTCATCAGGCCATCCTACGGCTGTAGCCTTCACGTTGTTCTCGTTGAGGAACTTCGCTGTACCGGCTGTAGCATAGATGGTGTAACCGTTCTTCACCAGCGCCTGTGCAGCATCGAGCAGAGAAGCCTTCTCCTTGGCACCACCGCTTGAAAGCATGATGCCCTTGTCCTTAGAAGGAATCTTGTAGCCGGTAGCAATCAATGAGTTGAGCAATGCCTCTTCGAAAGTATCACCCATACAGCCTACCTCACCGGTAGAACTCATATCCACACCCAAAACTGGGTCGGCGTTCTGCAAGCGGGCGAATGAGAACTGGGATGCCTTCACACCCATACGGTCGATATCGAAAGCAGACTTATCCGGTTTCTGATATGGAGCATCGAGCATGATGCGGGTAGCCGTTTCGATGAAGTTGCGCTTCAATACCTTGCTTACGAATGGGAACGAACGGGATGCACGGAGGTTACACTCGATTACCTTTACATCACGACCCTTAGCCAGGTACTGGATATTGAAAGGACCAGAGATGTTGAGCTCCTTGGCGATGGCACGTGAAATCTTCTTGATCTGACGGGCTGTAGCGAAGGAAATCTGCTGGGCAGGGAAGGTCATGGTGGCATCACCAGAGTGAACGCCTGCATACTCTACGTGCTCTGAAATACCATACTCTACAATCTCACCGTTCTGGGCAACACCATCGAACTCAATCTCGTTGGTCTCTGTCATAAACTGAGAGATAACTACTGGGTATTCCTTAGAAACTTCAGAAGCTGCCTCCAGGAAGCGACGCAACTCATCATCATCGTGGCAAACGTTCATGGCTGCACCGGAAAGAACGTAGGAAGGACGAACGAGAACAGGATAGCCTACCTCGTCGATGAACTTCTGGACATCCTCCATTGATGTGAGGGCGCTCCACTTAGGCTGGTCGATGCCCAACTTATCGAGCATGGCAGAGAACTTACCGCGGTTCTCGGCACGGTCGATGTTGACTGGAGATGTACCCAGAATTGGCACAGACTGGCGATGAAGCTTCATAGCCAGGTTGTTTGGAATCTGACCACCCACAGAAACAATCACGCCACGTGGTGACTCCAGGTCGATGACATCGAGTACACGCTCGAATGAAAGCTCATCGAAGTAGAGACGGTCGCACATATCGTAGTCGGTAGATACGGTCTCCGGGTTGTAGTTGATCATGATTGACTTGTAACCCAACTTGCGGGCTGTATTGATGGCGTTTACTGAACACCAGTCGAACTCTACGGAAGAACCGATGCGGTAAGCACCCGAACCGAGAACGATGACAGACTTCTCGTTCTTGTAGTAGTTGATGTCGTACCCCTCTACAGCGTATGTCATGTAGAGATAGTTGGTGAGGTCAGGATGCTCGCTAGCCACAGTAGGGATGCGCTTTACGGCAGGAAGAATGTTCAGCTTCTTGCGCAGGGCACGAACAGCCAGCACCTCCTTCTCCATGTTGGTATCTTTGGTCTTCAATACGAAGCGGCCAATCTGGAAGTCAGAGAAGCCCAATACCTTAGCCTCGCGCAATACCTCGGCAGGAATCTCCTCCAGCGTATTATATTCAGAAAGCTTGTGCTTGTAATCTACGATATTCTTCATGCGCTCGATGAACCAAGGATCAATCTTGGTCAACTCCTCGATGCGCTTGATGGTGTAACCTTCCTCCAAAGCCTGGGCGATGGCGAAGATACGGAGGTCGGTAGGGTTAGAAAGTTCCTCATCCAAGTTATTAAACTTGGTGTGGTCGTTGCCTACGAAACCGTGCATTCCCTGACCAATCATACGGAGACCCTTCTGGAGCATCTCCTCGAATGAACGGCCGATAGACATGATTTCGCCTACAGACTTCATGGAAGAACCAATCTTGCGGCTTACACCGGCAAATTTGGTAAGGTCCCAACGAGGAATCTTACAGATCATATAGTCGAGTGATGGAGCCACATAAGCTGAGTTAGGAGTACCCATCTCACCAATCTGGTCGAGTGTATAACCGAGGGCAATCTTGGCAGCAACGAAGGCGAGCGGATAACCGGTAGCCTTAGATGCGAGGGCAGAAGAACGGCTCAAGCGAGCATTGATCTCGATGATACGGTAGTCGTTGGTCTCAGCATTGAAAGCATACTGGATGTTGCACTCACCCACGATGTTGAGGTGACGGACGCACTTCACGGCGATGTCCTGCAACATCTTCACCTGCTCGTCGGTAAGAGAACAGGTTGGGGCCACCACGATAGATTCACCTGTGTGAATACCCAGTGGGTCGAAGTTTTCCATAGAGGCAACGGTGAAGCAACGGTCGTTAGCATCACGGATGCACTCGAACTCAATCTCCTTCCATCCCTTCAGGCTCTCCTCAACAAGCACCTGAGGTGCGAAAGTGAAGGCAGATTCAGCAATCTCCTTAAACTCCTCTTCGGTCTTGCAGACACCAGAACCGAGACCACCCAGCGCATAGGCAGAACGGATCATGATAGGGTAGCCGATGTTGCGTGCCGCAGCCACAGCCTCCTCCATGTTCTCGCAAGCGTGGCTTACTGGAACCTTGAGGTCAACCTTGTTAAGCTCCTTTACGAAGAGGTCGCGGTCTTCCGTGTTCATGATAGCCTCTACCGAAGTACCCAACACATCCACACCATACTCCTTGAGCACACCGTTGAGGTAAAGTTCTGTACCAACGTTCAAACCCGTCTGTCCACCCCAAGCCAGCATGATGCCGTCTGGGCGCTCCTTCTTGATAATTTCAGTTACAAAAAAAGGTGTCACCGGCAAGAAATAAACCTTGTCAGCAATACCTTCACTTGTCTGAATTGTAGCAACGTTTGGATTAATGAGGACGGAACTAATACCCTCCTCGCGCAAAGCCTTGAGAGCCTGCGAACCGGAATAGTCAAACTCACCTGCCTGGCCGATCTTCAAAGCACCGGAACCCAGAACGAGGACTTTCTTAAGCTGTTTCTTCATCATTAAATATAACTATAAGTTTGTTCTTTATATGTCTTGGTATTTATGTTTTTAGCAACTAAACTGCATTTGCGTTAGTTCACAAATGGTAGACACACTATTTCTAGATGCAAAGTTACGCTATTTATTTGATTATTCCAAATTTTCTGCAATTCTTTACAGTTAAATAACATCAAATCTCATAATTTCTTCCCTAAAATCTTTTATTATTACTATTTTTTTGTTACTTTTGCAGCGGCTTTTAGTCATGTATAAAAAGAATAAACAAATAGCAAACAAGATAAATATAACAACAATGAAAGTCGGATTATTCGTCCCTTGTTATGTGGATGCCCTTTACCCTGAAGCGGGTGTGGCTACATACAAGTTGCTTAAGCATTACGGACTAGACGTGGGTTATCCCGAAAAACAGACTTGCTGCGGCCAGCCAATGGCTAATGCCGGTTTTCAGGACAAGTCGGAGAAGGTCATAGAGACATTTGATGAGCTGTTCAAGGATTACGATTATATCGTAGCTCCTTCTGCCTCATGTGCTGCTTACGTAAAGGTGTATTATCCTAAAATCCTTGAGGGTAAGCACGAGTGTATTTCCTCAAAGAAAATCATGGATGTTGTGGAGTTCCTTCACGATGTGCTGAAGGTGGATCATGTGCCGGGCAAGTTCCCGCATGTGGTGAGTGTACACAACAGTTGCCACGGTGTGCGCGAACTGGGATTGTCATCTCCTTCTGAGCGCCACATCAAGCCTTTCAACAAAATCATTGACTTATTAAATATGGTGGAAGGTATTACCATCCACGAACCGGAGCGTAAGGATGAGTGCTGCGGATTCGGCGGTATGTTCTCTATTGAGGAACCTGCCGTTTCTACCCGTATGGGCGAGGACAAGATCAAGCGCCACATGGCTACAGGTGCCGAGTATGTAACGGGTCCGGATTCTTCCTGCCTGATGCACATGGCGGGAATCGCCAAGAAGGAGAAGATGCCGATCAAGTTTATTCATGTTGTTCAAATATTAGCTGCAGGACTATGAGTACAGAACATTCCAAGAGAGCTGCGAAGTTTACGCAGAATGTAGAGAAGACCACCTGGCACGATGCTACCTTCTGGTCTGTTCGTCAGAAAAGAGATAGAATGGCGCAGGGACTTCCTGAGTGGGAAGATCTCCGCGAGCATGCGTCTGAAATCAAGATGCACACGATTACCCATCTTGCCGATTATCTCGATATGTTTTCCAAGAATCTGGAGAGCCGCGGGGTAAAGGTTCACTGGGCAAAGGATGCGCAGGAATTCAATGAGATTGTGCTCGGTATTCTGAAAGACCATAACGTGAAGAAGATGGTGAAGTCGAAGTCGATGCTCACCGAGGAGTGCGAGATGAATCCTTATCTGGAGCAGCACGGCATTGACGTGGTAGAGACAGACCTGGGTGAGCGCATCATCCAGCTTCTGGGTCAGAAGCCTAGCCATATCGTGATGCCTGCCATCCACCTGAAGCGTGAGGAGGTAGGTAAGATGTTCGAGGAGAAGGGTATCTCCAAGGAAATCGGCAACTACGATCCTACTTACCTGACCCGCTGTGCCCGTCATCATCTCCGCGACCAGTTTATGGAAGCTGGAGCAGGTATGACCGGATGTAACTTCGGTGTGGCTGCTACCGGCGATTGCGTGGTTTGCACCAACGAGGGTAATGCGGATATGACTACTTCCATGCCTAAGCTCCATATCGTAGCGATGGGTATTGAGAAACTGGTTCCTGATTATAAGTCATTGGCTGTATTCCAGCGTCTGCTTTGCCGCTGCGGAACCGGTCAGCCTACCACCGCCTTCACTTCTCATTTCCGCCAGGCTCGTCCGGGTGCCGAGATGCATGTGGTGCTGGTGGATAATGGCAGAAGCGATATTCTCGCCGATAAGGACCACTGGCAGACTTTGAAATGTATGCGTTGCGGAGCCTGCATGAATACCTGTCCGGTTTATCGTCGTTCAGGCGGTTACAGTTACACCTATTTTATACCGGGGCCTATTGGTGTGAACCTGGGTATGCTGAAGAATCCTCAGAAGTACAGCGACAATGTTTCTGCCTGCACCTTGTGCTTGTCTTGCGACAATGTCTGTCCTTCCAAGGTAGGACCAGGTTCGCAGATTTACGTATGGCGCCAGAGTCTGGAGAAGTTGGGCAAGGCAGATCCTGTGAAGAAGGCGATGTCGAATGGTATGAAGTATCTCTTCGACCGTCCTGCGCTCTACACCACAGCCCTGAAGTTTGCTCCGCTTGTCAATCTGGTTCCTGAATGCTGTACGCACTTCAGCAATTGGAATGCCTGGGGCATCGGTCACGCCATGCCTGAGTTTGCCAAGAAGAGTTTTCATCAATTATGGAAGGAGGGAAAAGTAAAATGAAGAAAGAAGATTTCCTGAACAAGTTGCGCAAGAATACGCATGTTCAATTCGATATGCCTGCCGTAGATGTGAAGGGTATCCAGTATGAGGATACGCTGAAACAGTTTATTGAGATGACGGAATCGGTAGGTGGCCATGTGATAGAAGCGAAGGAGGGTGAGAGTCTGGATGAGCTGGTGAAGAAGGCTTATCCGGAAGCCAAGGTCTTTGCCTCTCATCTGCCAGAAATCACGATTGCCCAGAAGAATCCTGATACGGTGACTGAGGTTAATGACCTGAATGGTACTGATGTGGGTATTGTTCGTGGTGAAGTGGGGGTTGCCGAGAATGGCTGCGTCTGGATTCCTCAGACCATGAAGGAGAAAGCGGTGCTTTTCATCTCGGAATACCTTGTGATATTCCTCGAAAAAGAGAAGATTGTGAACAATATGCATGAGGCTTATGCCCGTATTGAGATGGATCCGAAGTACAATTTCGGTACTTTCATCAGTGGTCCTTCCAAGACTGCCGATATCGAGCAGGCTCTGGTTATGGGTGCGCAAGCTGCTCGTGGTGTGACAGTTATACTCTTGTAAAAGGCAGAAATCCCGAAACTCACTATCGTGTGAACTTCGGGATTTCTCTTTATACTGTCCATTCATAGGTGTCGTAAACCACGCCTCTTCCTCCGAAACCTTCTTTCTGGTAGATGAGGCTGGTGTTGAGCACCTTTCCTCCTTCTTCATTAGATGTTCCGAAATCGAAATAATCAAAATCCTTATACCTTATATTAATAAGATTCAGAAACAAAGCATCGAGTGCATGCGCCTTTTTTCCCTCTTCTGATGCGGAAATATACTGCGTGTGAACCACTTTTCTGCTGATGTACAGAACGGTTCCGCCTAGCATCTTGCCAGATTCTTCTCGGGCAACATACAGTTTGATATTGTCAGGGAAAGATGTTTTCAGTCTGCTCATCTCTTGCAAGGTATGAACAGGATGAGCCTGATAGGTGTTCATCAGGTTTTCGGTTAAAATGCTCCAAAACGTTTCGTAATCCTCACTTTCTTCAATGAAGATTCCTTTTCCCAGGGCTTTCCTTGCGCCCGATTTTCTGATATTATACCATTTCAGCGGATGCTTCAGGTCGATGACAGCCGCAATGTTTCTGGCGCAGATTTGCGCCCGGCATTCCTTGAAGAGAGCATAGAGGTCTTCTTCGGCTGGCAGTTGCTGGTAAATCCAGGGTATCGGTTTGTAGATGCACTTCCGGAAACCTGCCTGCTTCAGGTATGTGTTGATGGCAACGAAAACCTGACAGATATTTTCTGCTGAGGCGTGTCCGGTAGTGAGCAGTCCGGCATAGGTGAGTCCCTGATGAGAATAGAAAACATCTCCGTCCTCATTGGCAGGGAGTAAGGCATAGAGCTTGTTGTTGTGGAAAATCATGAGCGAATGGTCATGGAAACGGTCGCTGTGATAATCCATGTAGGAGCGGTTGAGAAGGAAGGTGGCGTTGCGTGCATGTTCTACATAGGCATTCCAGACTTCCTTGTCTGCATCGTTGTATTTTCTGATCTCAAACATGAATTTTAGCGTTATTGATTCTCGGTCTTTGAGAGATTAGGACTTTGGGATGAACTGATGAATCTAAGATATTCGTCATATTCGCGTATGTAGTCTTCTTCCTCAAACTTGTGGGAAGCCAGAACCAGACACAATGAGCCGGAAGAGAAATCATCCAGTGTTCGCCAGATATTGACATCTACGAACAGTCCCTCCCAAGGGTGGTTGAGATGATAGGTCTTCTTCTGTTCTCCATTATCCAGTGTTACCGAAAAGGAACCGCTGGCTGCTATGATGAATTCCTGGCATTTCTTGTGAGCATGGCCACCGCGACTTTCTCCGCCCGGAACATCATAGGTCCAGTAGGTACGGGCAATGGCAAAGGGAATATGCGTCTCTCCCTCTGCCACTGTCAGGTTGCCTCTAGGGTCGAATATCTTGGGTAATGTGATAATTCTTCCTAATTCTTTCATGTTTATTTCTTCATGTATGGGTCGGTTCCCAATACAGTCTTTGCCAGACGCTTTGCCTTGTCGCGGAGCTGGTTGAGGTCATCGCCCTTCTCGCCGTAGCAGAGTACGACGCCCATGCGGCGGCCTACGTGAGCCTCTGGCTTGCCGAAGATACGGATGCGGGTATGGTCTTCCTTCAGCGCATCGAGCATATTGTAGTTTAATGGCTCGGTGCTTTCCTCTGGCGAGAGGATGACGGCAGAACAGCCGATGTGCTCCAGATGGATTCCGGCGATAGGCAAGCCCATCACGGCACGGAAGTGGAGCTCAAACTCGCTCAGGTTGGTGGTGTGACCAAGGGTTACCATACCTGTATCGTGTGGACGAGGACTCAACTCAGAGAAGATAACCTCGCCCTGCTTGCTCAGGAAGAACTCTACGCCCCAGAGACCGGCACCTGTCAATGCCTTGGTTACTTCGCCGGCAATGTGCTCAGCCTTCTTCAAAGCCTCTTCAGGAATCTGGAATGGCTGCCAACTCTCGCGGTAGTCGCCGCCCTTCTGTACATGGCCGATAGGTGGACAGAAGAGGGTAGGACCGTCTTTCTGGGTGACGGTGAGCAGGGTGAACTCAGAATCGAAGTCGATAAATTCCTCGATGATTACTTCCTTCACGTCGCCACGACCTTCTTCCATTGCTTCCTTGTAAGCCTCCTTCAGTTCATCATCGTTGTGAACATAGCTCTGACCATGGCCGCTTGAACTCATCAGAGGTTTCACTACGCATGGGAAACCGATTTCATCGGCAGCGTTCTTAAACTCCTCGAAGGTCTTGGCATAGAAATACTTGGCGGTGCGCAGACCCAGTTCCTTGGCGGCAAGGTCGCGGATGGCACGGCGGTTCATGGTGTAGTTTACGGCACGGGCAGAAGGCACAACCTGGATGCCCTCCTTCTCGAAGTCGAAGAGTCGCTCGGTGCGGATAGCTTCAATCTCAGGCACGATGATGTCTGGGTGATGTTTCTCTACCACTGCGGTCAATGCGTCGCCATCGAGCATCGAGAACACTTCTCGCTCGTCGGCTACCTGCATGGCTGGTGCATTGTCATACTTGTCGCAAGCGATGACGTACTGTCCTGCTCGCTTTGCGGCGATGGTAAATTCTTTGCCCAGTTCGCCTGAGCCCAAAAGCATAATCTTCTTCATTTATATGATGTTTAATATTTTATATCCCTAAAATTAATCCCTAATCACTACTAATTAATCACTAAGTCCGAACTTCTTTCTGATAAATTCTGCGATAAACTTCTCTGTTTCTTCGATTCCCAGATGGCTGCTGTTGATGCAGAGGTCGTAGCTCTCGCTGTGTCCCCACTTCTTGCCTGTATAGTAATCGTAGTAAGAGGCGCGCTGCTCCTCGTGACTTTCGATGAACTTGCGGGCGGAGGCTCTGTCGATGTCCTTTCGCTTGCACACTGCCTTGATGCGGTCGTCGATATTGGCGGTGATGAAGATATTAATCACATTCTTGTAATCACGCAGCACATAGTCGGCGGTTCTGCCCACGAACACGCAGTTGCCCTCATCGGCAGCCTTTCTGATAGCGTCGCTCTGGAACTTGTACAGACCTTCCTGCGAGAAGTCGTTGTGATAGAAATTGTTATCGCTCAGGAAGGGCAGATGGGTATGGAAGAGAGACTTGAAGAATCCCTTCTGCTCATCGTTCTGCTCGAAGAATTTCTCAGAGAATCCACTCTCCTTGGCGGCAAGATTCAGCAGCTCACGGTCGTAACATTTGCAACCGAAATCCTCCGCCAGCTTCTCGGCGATGATATGCCCGCCGCTACCTATCTGGCGACCTACGTTTATGATAATCTTATTCATAATCTTTAGTTTGTAGTTTATAATTTATAGCATGAACCGCCTATGGCAATCTTGCTAAACGGCTAAGCCCTATTAACTTTTAACTTTTAGCTGTTCTTGGTGTTGTCTTTTCAGCTTGTTCATGTACCACATCATTACGACTCCGGCGATGACTGCGGCAGCGAAGTCGGAGATAGGCATACTGTACCATACTCCATCAATGTCCCATATCATTGGCAGGAAAGCCAGGAGCGGCAGGAGGATGAGCAACTGTCTCGACAAGGAGAGGAAGATACTGATCTTCACCTTTCCGATGCACTGGAAGAAATTGGTGATAACCATCTGGAACCCGATGACCGGGAAGCAGAACATCACCACTCTGATCGCCTTAATGCCCAAGTCTATCAGTTGCTTATCGGTTGTAAACAGTCGTGCGCAGTAGTAAGGCAGGAACATCGCTATCAGCCAGCCCGTTACCATGATGGCGGTGGCGGCAATGATGCTCAGGTTCAATACGCGCATCAGTCGGTCCAGTTTCTGTGCTCCGTAATTGTAGCCGGCGATAGGCTGCATTCCCTGGTTTACGCCGAATACGAACATCACGAACACCATCGCAATACCATTGGCTATTCCGTAGGCACCCACGGAGAGGTCGCCTCCGAAACGTACCAGCTGGTTGTTGATGAAGATGACGATGATGCAGGCGCACACGTTCATCAGAAAAGGCGAAATGCCGATGGCGAGGATATTATCCACGAGTTTCCTCTTCAGTCTGTAGATTCCTTTCTTGAAGTGGAGCAGCTCATTCTTGTTGCTGAAGAGCTTGATTTGCCACATCAGCGCCATCAGCTGCGAAAGGATGGTGGCGATGGCGGCACCCTGTATTCCCCATTTGAAAACGAGGATGAAGAGGGCATCGAGTATCACGTTCATCACCACCGTAAAGATGGTGGCAAACATCGCCTGCTTGGGTTTGCTCGCGGCTCGGAGCAGGGCGTTCATGCCGAAATACATGTGGCTCACCACGTTGCCCAGCAGGATGATGACCATGTACTCATGGGCATAGATGAGCGTCTGGTCGCTGGCTCCGAAGAATCTCAGGATAGGGTCGAGGAAGAGCAGACAGATGATGCTCAGTCCGATACCGATGATGAGATTCAGAGAAATCGTGTTACCCAGAATGTTTTGCGCTGTGGCATAGTCTTTTTGTCCCAGCTTCACGCTGATGGCAGTAGATGCTCCTACGCCCACACCGGCTCCGAAAGCGGCGGTGAGGTTCATGAAGGGAAAGGTGATGGCGAGACCTGAGATGGCCATGGCTCCCACACCCTGACCGATGAATACTCGGTCAACGATGTTGTAGAGTGAGGCGGCGGTCATCGCAATCATCGCTGGCAGGGCATACTGAACGAGCAGCTTACCCACCGGCTTCGTACCTAATTCTAATGTTGCTTGTTTATTTTCCATTTATATCTGTTTTTTCCTCATAGCCGTTCGCCCAGCTTCTTTCTGAATGCAATTGCAGCAGCTACTTGTCTGCAAAAGTACAAAAAATATCTGATACCTTATTATATATTTGAGAAAAACTTGCATTTCATGATAAAAACTTCCCTTTTCCTTTGGTGTTTTCGTACAATTTCTGTACTTTTGCACTTCAGAATAAACAATTCAACTGATTAATAAATGCAATACAGAAATATTGCAGCAACAACAATAACAAACCGGACTACCGATATAATGATGAAAAAATATTTGATGCTTTATGCATTTTTAATGACCGCTCTTTCTTTGTTTGCTCGCGAAGACAGGGTTAGCAATTTTGAGCAACTGATGCGGTTGCCTCGCATCGCCGAAACCGATATGGTGTCGTATCCGGGAGGCAAGTGTATGATGTATCGTCTTTATCTCAGAGACAAAGACCTCAGTCACACTCCCTTCTCGGTAAGTCGCCCTGCAGATTTTCTCTCTCCCCGTTCCATAGAGCGCAGAAAGAGGCAGAATCTGCCCATCGATGTTACCGATTTGCCTGTGGCTCCTGCTTATGAGCAGGCTGTAAGCGAGGCTGGCATCGAGATTGTGGGCAAGAGCAAGTGGAACAATACCCTGCTGGTCCGCATTCATAAGGAGAAGGAACTACGGAAACTGGATGAACTCGATTTCATCACCCGGAAGATGAAGGTCTTCTCTGCTCCCGATTCTGTCAGTCAGCGCATCAGAAGTAGCGTTCGCAGGGGATTGAACGATTGGACTGGTGGAGTAGGCGAATATGGTGCTGCCGATGCGCAGATCCAGTCGCTCAACGGCAAGCGGCTGCATGGAACCGGACATTTGGGCAAAGGAATGATGATTGCTGTCTTCGACGGCGGATTCATGAATGTGGATAAGATTCCGGCGCTGCATAATATCAGATTGGCGGGCATTAAGGACTTTGTGGTTCCTCAATCCAAGAATATTTTCGCCGAGATGGAGCATGGAACGATGGTGCTTTCTACGATGGCTGCCAACGAACCCGAAAGATTCGTGGGAGTGGCGCCTGAGGCTCAATATCTGTTGGTGCGCTGTGAAGATGAGCGCACAGAGAGTCTGGCAGAAGAGGATTACTGGGCTTTTGCGGCTGAATATGCTGATAGTTGCGGCGTGGATGTCATCAACTCTTCGTTAGGCTATCATGGCTTCGATGATGCGTCTACCAACCATCATTATTATGAGCAGGACGGCAATTCTACCCTCATCTCCCGCACCGCTTCGATGTGTGCTGACAAGGGAATCATCTGTGTCAATTCTGCAGGAAACGACGGAATGGGAAGTTGGAAGAAAATCAATTTCCCTGCCGATGCACGCAATATCCTTACCGTGGGCAGCGTAAACGAAATGGGCGAGAATGCGGCTTTCAGTGCCGTGGGACCTACTGCTGACGGCAGAATCAAGCCTGATGTGATGGCTTACGGAAGTCCTACCTGTGTGATTACGGGCCGTGGAAATATCATCAATGATAACGGAACGTCTTTCTCTTCTCCGCTCATTGCCGGAATGGTAGCGTGTCTCTGGCAGGCTTTGCCTCAGAAGACGGCTAAGCAGATTATGAAACTCGTGAGATTGGCTGGTAATAATCAGCATCATCCCGATAATGTATTCGGATATGGTGTGCCTGATTTCTGGAAGGCTTATCAGACGGGAAAAGCGATCAAGTAGTTAATAGTTGATAGTTTATAGTTAATAGGGCAAACTTGCTCTGCTAGCTATAAACTTTCAACTATAAACTTTAAACAGTAAACAGCATGGAACGACTTCGATTATCACTTTTTGAATTAAACTCCATGGTCCGTGAGGTCATTTCGATGTCCTTGCCCGACAGCTATTGGGTGGAAGCGGAACTCTCCGAGGCTCGCGAGGGCTACGGCGGGCACTGCTATCTGGAACTCATCGAGAAGGATGAGCGGTCTAATACGCCCATTGCCAAGGCGCATGCCTCCTGCTGGCGAAACCGATGGATGTTCATCAAACCGAATTTCGAGCGCATCACCGGACAGCGCATTCATGCCGGAATGAAGGTACTGCTGAAAGTGCACGCCCAGTTTCATGAGAACTATGGCTTCTCTTGGATAGTAGATGATATTGACCCTAACTATACGATGGGCGATATGGCGCGCAAGCGGCTGGAAATCATCAATACGCTGAAAGCAGAGGGCGTATTCGAACTGCAGAAGGAGTTGGTGCTCCCGATGTTCTGCCAGCGCATCGCCGTCATTTCCAGCGCTACGGCAGCAGGTTATGGTGATTTCTGCAACCAGCTTGCCGATAACGATTATGGTCTGCAGTTTCAAACCCGCCTCTTTCCGGCTACGATGCAGGGCGAGGGGGTAGAGCAGAGTGTGATAGCTGCTCTCGACAGTATCAATGCCGAATGGGAACAGTTTGACTGCGTAGTCATCATCCGAGGCGGTGGCGCTACGAGCGATCTCTCTGGTTTCGACACCCTGGCGCTTGCCGAGAATGTGGCAAACTTCCCGCTGCCTATCATCACGGGAATAGGACATGAAAGGGACGAGAGTGTGCTGGATATGATTTCTTTCCAGCGTGTAAAGACACCGACAGCCGCTGCCGCCTTCCTCGTTAATCATCTTACTGAGGTTTATGCCCGTGTGGTGAATGCGCAAGAGGCTATCGTGCAGAATGTGAAGCACCGTCTGCAGGTGGAGAAGATGAGGCTCGACAGATTAAACAACACGATTCCTGTCCAGTTTTCGCTGGTGAAGACGAAGCAGGGAGCCTATCTCGACCGCTTGATGAGCCGTTTAAGCACAAATGTCCAGTCGAAACTATCGGAAGCCCAGCGCCATTTCGAGATTCTTTCTCAGAATATTCAGCCGATATTGGAAAGGAAGATGCTCAACGAGAGTCATCGTCTGCAGCTTCTTTCCCAGCGCATTCAGGCACAAGACCCCGAATTGTTGCTGAAACGTGGTTACAGCATCACGCTGAAAGATGGCAAAAGTATCCGTTCTGCCTCGCAACTGAAGTCTGGCGACATCATCGAAACGAGGTTTGCCGAGGGCAGCGTGAAGGTAAAAGTTGAATAAAACTCTGTTACCCCAAAACAAAATAAAAATATGGAAAAAGAAGAAATGAAATACGAACAAGCCGTAAGAGAGCTTGAAGAAATCGTAGAAAGAATGGAGAATGATGAACTCGATATTGATCAGCTCTCCGAGCAGTTGAAACGTGCCAAAACCTTGGTGAAACTCTGTAAAGACAAACTCACCAAGACCGATGAGGAAATCAAGAAACTCCTCAGCGAGGATTGATTTACGATAAGCAGAAACTTGAATTTTCGCACACGGATCTCACGGATCTTTTTCGTTGCGAACAACGGGTATTCTTATTTTTGAGAACGAAAAAATCCCAACCTGTATTGCTACAAGCTGGGATGATTTTGAACACGAATAACTCGAATAGCACGAATTTCTGGGAACTGTTCGGGCTTCTAGAGATGGAAGTCGATTTCCTTCAGCCATTCCCTGACATCGAAGCAAGGACAGCTCTTGCGAACCCAGGGAAGGTCGCGATGGCCTAGGATCTCGGCATCGGGATAGTCGAGGACGAGACTGTAGAGGAGGTCTTCCAGAGATGCTTTCTGGGCTGGCGTGCGAGTGTCGGCAGGCTTTCCTTTCTCGTCGAGCCCACCCTCGTAGCAGATTCCGATGCTATGGGCGTTGTAGTGGCGGGCGTGAGCACCCTCCTCGCTTTCTGGACGGCAGGGATAGACCACGCCATCCTTCGTAATGTAATAGTGGTAACCGATGGAGTGGAAACCACGGGCCTTGTGGCAGGCTTCTAAGGCTTCTACTGGGAAGTCCTGGTTAATACGTGTGGCACTGCAATGTACCACGATCAAATCGATTTTTCTTTGATTCTTCATTGGATTCTATGGATTTTAAAGGGTTAATGATTGTTTCCCACAGATTACACAGATTTTCACAGATTTTTGACTCCTTCGGAGTTTTTCCATTGAGGTTTGGTGATAACTGTTGCTTGCAACAAGATTATCTGTGTATATCTGTGAGATCTGTGGGAGAACTAAAATATCACTTGCAGCTCTGCACACAGAAGGAGCTGAGGACGGCAGTGAGGACGGTGATGACGAAGTTGATGACTTTCTGGATTGTTTCCTTTTTCATTTTAATTAGTGATTAGTGTAATTAGTGATTAATGTTTAATTTTCCCACAGATTACACAGATTTTCACAGATTATAGACTCCTTCGGAGTTTTTTGCAGTGAGACCTGATGAGTATAAGACCGTTGCTTGCAACGAAGAATTATCTGTGTAAATCTGTGAGATCTGTGGGAGACCAAGAAGGAAGCGGGCAGGATGAGCAAGTATCCGTTCAGGGCGATGATTTGACAATGTTGAATGGTGAGTGATGAACTCATTCCTGATGGGCCCTCGGATTACTCCGGACTGCATCCTGCCGATGCGCTTTCTCTTGTTTCAGATGCGAGGCGGGTAGGGCTACTCTAAGCCGTCGCCTCCTCCTTCTCCAGTGGTTCCGCTACCGCCCTGGTCGGTGTTGTCACCACCAGGGGTATCCTTTCCGGTATCCTTCCCGGTATCCGGGTTGGTATCCGGGGTAGTGCCATCACCTAACAGAGCAGAGGCCTTCTTCAGCGTAGCTCCGAGGTTGATGGTCTTGGCGCTGAACTCACCGGTGCCACGAGCACGGAGACGGAAACCTTCGATGTTCTTGGCGATGGTGAACTCCTTCTCTGAGGCGGCTCCCTCCTTGTTGCGGATGCCGATGGAGAAGATGGCGAGGTCGTCAATCTTCACAGCGAAACCTTGCAAGGTGAGTTCCTTGACGCACGATACCATATCGGTAATCATGCCCTTGATGGCTCCCTTAGAGAAAGGAGTGTTGTGGCTAGCCATGTGTTCGGCCAGGCCGTCGATGTCTACCGTCTGAGTGATGACTGGATAGGCGTAATACTTGCCGTATGCCTCTGGCATCTTGGCGTTCTGATTTAGTTTTAGTACGTAAAGCAACATAAGTTTTTAAGTGTTAATGGTTAATGTTGAGTGGGCGCTGCGCAGTGCCTGATTCTTGAACACGAATCTCTCGAATCTCACGAAATTTTCTCCTCGCGGAGTTTTTGTTTTCCCACAGATCTCACAGATTTTCACAGATTTTTGACTCCTCGCGGAGTCTTTGCTGTGAGCCTTAGTGAGTACCGTTGCTTGCAACGAAGAGAATCTGTGCAAATCTGTGAGATCTGTGGGAGACTCTTTCTGAATCACATTGCAAAGATACAACATTTCATTTTCCCAACTCACCGATGCTCATTGTTGCTCACCGATACTCACCGATTATCACTGATAAATATTAGGGTTCTCCCAAATGGAAGAAAATATAGGATACTTGCAGAGGATTGAACTCCTTGCAGCTCTTGTTGTATCCACTCTTCTGCAACTGCTCGTAGAGCTGGGTGCATCTTACTATCCATCTCATCAGATGGGCTCTTGCCACGTCCGGGTCGGAATCCGGAAAATAGAGCAGGGCTAACTCCTGCTTGGTGTAACTTCGTAAATCCATTTTCTTGTAATGTTGAATTTTCCCACAGATCTCACAGATTTTCACGGATTTCGACTCCTTCGGAGTTATTTGCTATGAGGCATAGTGAGTACCTGTTGCTTGCAACAAGATTATCTGTGTAAATCTGTGAGATCTGTGGGAGACTAAGAATAATGTTGAATGTTATCTATTAGGGTTATGCTTCGTAAATATGATACTTAGCTGTCGAAAACGAGTTATAAAAAGTGATTGAAAGAAGAATGAGGAAAGTTTACTGATTATCAGTTACTTTCCTCATTTTGGTTAAAAGAGATGACGACAAACGAAGACGGAAATATGACAAGATGAGACAGAGGAACGTTACCAACTCGTAACCTATACTTTTGAATGGTACGATTCGAGTTTTGAAGAATGATGTAGGTTATACATAGTAAGGGAATGTGCTGATATATAGTGAGTTGCTAATGAGAAACGTAAGTTTTTTGTTGATAAACGAAAATTGTGGCGTTCTGCGGTGATTTGCGTGGCAAGAAAAGACTCTTCAGATATTAATTTTGTACGCAAAAAAGAATGAAGTTATGAAGAGTACATTTTCAATTATCTTCTACCTCAAAAGACAGGTAGTTAAGAAAGACGGTACAGTCCCAGTCATGGGACGTATCACAGTGGACGGAACACAGGCACAGTTCAGTTGTAAGGTGACGGCAAATCCCAAATTGTGGGACACCAAGGGCGGACGCATGACAGGAAAAAGTATGCTGGCATTGGAGATGAACCGCAAGCTGGACAAGATGCGTGTGAGTATCAACAAGCATTATCAAGAGATTCTTGACAGAGACAATTATGTGACAGCCGAGAAGGTGAAGAGTGCTTTTCTTGGATTGGAATATCGCTGTCAGACTTTGCTGAAGGTTTATGCTCAGTACAATGAGGATTATGAGAAACTCTATAAAGCGGGTATGCGCTCTTGGGGTTCCCTTAGAAAATATAGATGCGTGTACCGTCATCTACAGGAGTTCTTGCAGAGTCGTTATCATGTCAACGACATATCTCTTAAAGAACTGACTCCTGCTTTTATTACGGATTTTGAAGCTTTTCTGCGCACAGATAAACATTTGTGCGAAAATTCACTGTCCGTGTATATGCTGCCATTGCGAACAATGGTGTTCAGAGCGATAGATAATGGATGGTTAACGAGAGATCCTTTCCATGACTATAAGGTGCCGAAAGTAGAGACAACTCGTGGATTTCTGACGAAAGAGGAGATTCATCTGTTGATGAATGCTGAGTTGAAAAGAAAGACCATGCAATTGATAAGAGACCTGTATCTGTTCTGTTGCTTTACGGGATTGTCGTTTGCAGATTTGAAAAATCTGAAAGAGGAACATATACAGACATTCTTTGATGACAGTGAATGGATAATGATCGATAGACAAAAGACGGGTGTGAGATCTACCATCAAATTGTTGGATTATCCAAAATCCATCATGGAGAAATACAGAGGACTATGTGCGGATGGACGAATCTTTCCAGTGCCATGCTATTCTGATTGTCGTGGTATTCTGCTTCGCGTGGCGAAAAGATGTGGCATTACGAAGCACCTGACCTGGCACATGAGTCGCCATACGATGGCTACGGAGATTTGTCTCACCAATGGTGTGCCAATAGAAACGGTGAGTTCGATATTGGGACATAAGAATATTAAAACAACACAAATTTACGCAAAAATAACTAAGGAAAAGTTGAATAAGGACATGGATAAGTTATCTTTGCAACTGAATCATATCGAGGAGTATATGGGACATGTAGAACAGAGTGTTGAAAATGACAAGAGTAATCAAATTTCTAAACAAGACGAAGTATGAAAAGGCAGGTGATAACAATACAGGAGGACATGGTCATCTACGCACCTCATCATGGTGAGGTGTGGATGACTGCGTGGGAAATAGCGGAACTGTTCTATGTTACGGGTATAACTGTGAGAAATACGATTAAACGTATTTTCAAGCAGGGAGTCTTGAAAGAATTTGAGGCAGCAAAATATATCACGCTGAATAATGGGAACAAGGCTGATGTGTATAGCATGGAAATGGTAATGGCTATTGCTTTTCAAGTGGATACCTTTCAAGCCATGCTCTTCAGAAAATGGGTATTGGGAAAGATTGAGCCAAAAGAGGCTGCGGCTGCGAGCTCTGATAAAAGTGACAATACGCTGATTATTATGATGAACGGAACTGCATCTTATGATATTTAATCATCTTATGGCATTTTATCATGTGTGCAAGTAAAAATGGCATGTTTTTTGTAGTATAATTCTTAATAATGTTTTAAGGAAAAGAGATATGAAAATTAGAAATGTTAAAGGTTCAAGTAAGGTATCGGGAAGACCTCCTCAACCATATTCTTCATGGTTGAATTATTGGGAAATAAAAGCGAATTTTTCACTTGACAGGAACCAGCTCTATAACTGCCCTGCATGTGGAAAAGCATTTTATCCAAAAGATTTTGATGGTTGCCATGTGCAAAAGGCAAGCTTTTTTGATTGGACTTGGTTTATAGTACCATTATGTAGTAGTTGTAACCATTCTACAGAAATAATGGAAATAGATAATGATGTCTGCATGGTACCAAGTCCTTCTAATAATATAGATTAATATCATAAAAGACTCGTAACTTTTTTTTAAGAGTTACGAGGCTTTTATTTATTTGAGGTTTATTTCCCCATCAATTATCGGCTTGCGGTAATTGGTGGTGAGGAGGGACTGGATCTCGGATTCGGGATAGAGGGTCTTGCCACATAATATAATGTATGGCAAGATGCGCTGCTTGCGGTATTCCTGCAAGGTGCGGCGACTGAGCTTCAAGTGTTCGGAGAGTTCTTTGTCGGTGAGGTATCGCTCACCGTCCAGAGGTGGACTGTAGGACTCCAGGAACGAGGAAAGCCAATTGTTGGCTTTCTTCAAGGACTGCATGGCGGTGGCTATCGACTCGCTCTCATGCGTCAAAAGTTGGTTCATGTTCATTGCTTACAAATTGGATTAAGTGGTGAATAAAATATCTAGTGTTTGCTCGCCCAAGGTGAAGTTTTCGACTTCGCCTTGGGCGAATTTCGTTCTATATCAACCCGATTTGAATCTCAATATCAATCGGAAAATTAATATCAAACAGAGCTGTTTCGTTCTATGCTATACCGATTTGATGCGGGCGATAAGGGGGACAAGGGCCTTGACTTCGTCGGGATCGTAATAGAACTGGCGACCGAATTGGGTATGCCCCAAGAAACGGCGGTCGCGTAATTTCTGTAATGTGCGGGGGCTGATGCGCAGCTGCTGACAGACCTCAGGTCCTGTGAGCCACTGGTTGAGACGCTTGCCGTTTGCCTTGTGCTTCAATAACTCTACCTTTTGTACCAAGGCATCGTATCTTGCCATCATCAAGTCGAATGCCTTCTTTTCCATTGTTACTACTTCCATGTTCTTGATTTTTATGGGTTTGACATTTTCGGCTGCGAAGATACGACACGAATTAGGAAAAACAATGAAAATGGAGATTTGTGGCAGTGCTTTTCCGTCGTTTGCTGACCGACAGGCAAGTAATTCAAGAAAATTATACGTGGGTCATTAATGAGTTGTTAAACGGGTATTTCGCAAATGATTAATTTTGCCGCCGAGAAATCAAAACAGCAAAGTTTGTAACATTTAAAACGGAATCAAAATGGAAGTAATAACAATGGAAAGTTCAGCCTTTAAGATGCTGACAGAACAGATTGCCGACGTGGCAAAGTTGGTAGCTCTCATATATTCCAATGCGAGAGAAAATACCAAAAGAAGAAGTATGGAACTTGTGCTGACAAGCAGTGATGCAGCAAGAATACTTGGGATAAGCAAGCGAACCCTGCAGCGCTTGCGCTCTACCAACAGCATCGAGTACTTCATGGTGCGCGGACAATGCAGATACAGCATCAACGCTGTACAGAAATTGATTGAGGAACGAACCATTGCCAAGGAAACATGAGTATGGAAGATGGAACATTGAGACGATTGGAATTATATCTGCATGACCTGCACAAGAAGATTGACGGCATCTATGACATGCTGATGTTGAGACATGAGCGAAGCGGAGAGGACAAGGGATGCTCTTGCATCAACGAGAGATTGCTTGACAACCAGGATCTCTGTCTTTTGTTTCAAATTTCTCCCCGTTCCCTGCAACGCTACCGCAGCCTGGGAGTGCTTCCTTACAAGCGGCTGGGACAGAAAACCTATTACACGGAGGAAGACGTGAAGCAATTTATCCAGAGCAATGTGAAGAATTTCAATCAGGAGAATGTGGAGCATTATATGACTCGCATTCACCAAAAATTCAAATAACAAAAGTATTCACCATTAAACATTTACAATTATGGTACAAAAGAAAAAGAGTGATGAACAGGACGTGCTGGTAGTCCGTGACGAGAAGACGGGCGAGATCAGCGTCGTCGCCGGACTCAGCAGAGACGGCACACCGAAGCGAGCGCCCGCCAAGGCGGAGAACACGTCCGACTTCCTGAGTTTTGACCGCAACAGTGACCTGATGGACAGTTTCTTTAGAAACTTCTTCCGCCAGTGCAAGGAGCCAAGCCGATTCGGATTCTACCGCATAGCGGCAGACCAGGTGGAAAACCTGCTTGGCGTGATGAAGGAGTTACTGAAAGATCCGGAGGCTAACAAGGAGATTCTTTCCGCTCACAAGGTTGACACCTCCAATTATGAGAAAGAGGCAAAGCAATCGGAAGGTCAGGCGAAAGAAACCGCATCATCGGACGATGCGTCCAAGACGCAAGCTAACACAGAAAAAGAGAATGTATCATCTGAACAAACCAACGAAAAAGAGAACGACATGGAACAGAAACCAGAACAGACCGCAACCGAACAGCAGGCACAGACCGCTCCGGGTGTAAAGCAGAACCTCATTAGTGGTAACGATGTGAACCTGCAGGAACTTGGTGCCAAATATGGCATAGACTTCAACAGTATGAATGAGAAGGATATGAAAGCCCTGTTCAACTACGGCAAGACGGGGCTTGTGATAGTGAAGCCGACCTTCGGCGGTGAACAGATAGAGATACAGGCCCGTCTGTCATTCCGCAAGGACGATAACGACCAGTTGCAACTCGTGCCGCATTTTGTGCGCAACGAGCCAAAACTCGATGTCGCTTACAAAGGCTATACCTTCACTCCAGAGGACGAGAAGAACCTATTGCAGAACGGCAACCTCGGAAAGGTTGTGGATTTCCCCGACAAGAATACAGGTGAGCTGCGTCCTCATTTCATCAGTATCGACCGTCTCACCAATGAGATTGTTGACATCCCGACCAACAAGGTGCGCATACCCGATACCATCGGCAAGACACCTATTACCAAGGACGACAAGAGAGTGCTCTACTCAGGTATTCCGCTTCGCAAGGAGATTGAGCTTGCCAACGGGCGCAAGTTTACACCGCTGTTGCAGGTGAATGTGGAACAGCGTGGCGTGGAGTTCGTGCCTGGCAGCACAAGACAGGCGCAAGGTCAGAAACAGAATGGAGACAAGAAGCAGACCGCTGACAAGCAGGAGCAGAAGGCAGAAGGTGATGCGGGCGGTCAGAAGAAGCAGCAAGATCCCAACCACTGGCTCAATGAGGATGGGACCATCCGCCGACTCAACACCTATTTCAAGAAGGAACTGACCGAGCAGCAGAAGGACGACTACGTGGCAGGCAAGACCATCGAGATCAAGGAAGTGCCGAACAAGAACGGCAGCGGTACCTATACCGCCTATGTGAAGTTCGACTTCGACAAGATGCAGCCACGTTCCTACCGCAACAATCCAGACCTCAAACAGGCGAAGGAACAGATTCCGACCAATGAGAACAAGGTACAAGTCGCCGTCAACGAGCAGGGCAAGACCCATGAGGCGACCAAGCACACCAAGGATCCGCTGAGTCCGGGACAGTCTGCGCCAAAGAACGAAAAGCAGCAGAAGGAACAGAACGCCGGGGAACAGAAGCCAAAGAGAAAGGCAAGAAGCGTGAAGATGTAGTTGCCGCCACTTAATCCACAGAGTTAATCATCCATCATAACAACCGACATCTGCGACCGTCTATCCCACGGTTGCGGATGTCACAAAAACAACAGACAATGAAGACAATCATCGCAGAGAAACCAAGCGTAGCCAAGGAAATCGCCCACATTGTGGGAGCAGACAAGCGTGAGGAAGGCTATATGCAGGGCAATGGCTATTATGTGACATGGGCATTCGGACATTTAGTGCAGCCAGCCATGCCGGAAACTTACGGCATGAAGGGATTCCATGCAGAGAATCTGCCTGTGATTCCCGACCCGTTCGTTCTTGTTCCCCGACAAGTCAAGACAGAGAACGGCTACAAACCAGATGCAGGTGTGCTTGCCCAGATTAAAATTATCGGCAAGCTGTTTGACAGCAGTGAGCGCATTATCGTAGCAACTGATGCCGGACGTGAGGGAGAATTGATTTTCCGATACCTCTATGCGTATCTCGGTTGCAGGAAACCTTTCGACCGTCTCTGGATCAGTTCGCTTACGGACACCGCCATCCGTGAGGGACTTCGGAACCTCAGGGATGGCAAGGAGTATGACAATCTCTATCATGCAGCCAAGGCACGAAGTGAGGCAGACTGGCTCGTCGGCATCAACGGCACACAAGCCCTGACGATAGCCGCAGGACGTGGCACCTATTCCGTAGGTCGTGTGCAGACTCCGACCCTTGGCATGGTGTGCGAACGCTATTGGGAACACAAGCGTTTCGAGTCGAAACCGTTCTGGCAGGTACACTTCGGTGTGGTTGATACAGACAGTGGCAATATACTGAAGTTCACATCTGCCAACCGATGGGCAGACAAAGGCACCGCAACCGATATATATAATAAGGTGAAAGATACCGGTTCTGCCATCATCACAAAGGTAGTAACCAAGCGAAAGGTGGAGAAGGCACCGCTCCTTTACGACCTCACCACCTTGCAGAAAGAAGCCAACTCCCAGCATGGCTTCACGGCAGAGCATACACTCTCCATCGCCCAGAAACTCTACGAGGCAAAGTTCATCACCTATCCAAGAACATCAAGCCGCTATATCTCGGATGATGTATTTGCCACACTTCCCAAACTCTTCAAGAATCTGGAGAATCATTCGGAATATGGAGAAAAAGTGAAACTCTTGCCTGGCAGTGAGGACTACAGCAAGAACAGCGTGAATGCCGCCAAGGTGACCGATCACCATGCCCTGCTCATCACAGAAAATGCAGCCATTGGTCTTTTCAAGGACGAGAAGATCGTTTATGACATGATATTGTGCCGGATGATTGAAGCGTTCTCAGCAGACTGCATCAAGGACATCACATCAGTATCGGCGCAAGTGGATCATGAAGTTGAGTTTGGCATCAGTGGCTCCATCATCCGACAGACTGGTTGGCGAGCGTTGTCGCTCAAGGAAAAGGACAAAAGGCAGGACAAGGATGCAGACGCAACAGACAATGAGGTCAAGGATCAAGTCATTCCCAACTGGCAAGAAGGACAGCATATCACTCTTTCTGGCTGCACCATCACGGAGGGCAAGACCAAACCAAAGCCATTGCATACGGAATCCACATTGCTTGCAGCAATGGAGACCGCAGGCAAAGAGATAGAAGATGATACGATGCGCCAGGCAATGAAGGACAGCGGTATTGGCACACCTGCCACACGTGCCGCCATCATCGAAACCCTGCTCAAACGAGAGTATATGGTGCGCCAGCAGAAGAAACTCGTGCCGACGGAAAAAGGACTCGCCCTGCATTCCGTGGTGAAGAACATGGCGATTGCCAATGTGGAAATGACGGGCAAATGGGAGGCGGAACTTGCCAAGATTGAACGAGGTGAAGCAAGTGCAGACGGGTTCACCCATAGTATCGAAGGTTATACCCGTGAAATCACTGCGGAATTGTTAGGTTGTGACAGACTTTTCAGCCACAAGGATTCCGGCAGCCAGTGTCCTAAATGCAAGCAAGGTACCATGCAGTTCTTCGGAAAGGTAGTAAGATGCAGCAACAAGGAGTGCGGTATGCCAGTGTTCAAGCAGGTAGCAGGAAAGTTGCTCACTGATGCCGACATCACCGACTTGCTTGCCAAGGGCAAGACCAGAACGCTCAATGGTTTCACCAGCAAGCAAGGCAAACCTTTCTCCGCAGCCATAGCCTTTGACGAGAATTTCAACACGAAATTCGTCTTTGCAGAGCGCAAAACAGCAGAAAAGCGAGGAAATGTGAAGAGATACAAGAAATAGTTTGTACCTTTGCCACCGAAACATGGTTCATAAATGGTGTCTTTGCAGTTTCACTGCGAAGATAGGCTTCGGCTCAGCAATAAAAGCAAGCTTTATTGCGTTCGCCTTGCACTATCTTTATTAGATGCTTTTATTTACTGTGGATTAAGTGGCGGCACTCGGAGGGATACCGAGTGCCTTTTTCTTGCTTTCACACAAACATCAACCGCCATCCACGGTTTATTATTCACCACTTAATCCATTCAACAGACAGATGAACAGAAAGAAACAGGCACAGACAGAACTGTCCTATTACGGACTGTATCTCTTGAACCATCTCAGAGAGAACCGTTTTCCACAAGCCAGCGATGCGGACTTTATCCGCGAACGTGCAGACCATGCCGCAGAGGTATATGAGCAGGCACGGCGTGATGCCCTCTTTGCCGATGCAGCACAAGAGCTTGCCATGTCAGCATTGCTGAAAGGTCTCCGCTTTTCCAAGTACAGCATCCTGTATGATGTTGTTGACCGTGAGTTTCCTCTGGAGGTAGCAGTAGAAGACCAGGAAGCGTTTGTCAAGCACCTCCTGCCTCTGGTTGACAACGTGTATTCCATTTACGACCTCACCGATGATGATTTTGCCCAGTCACCGGACTACGACCAGCTCTATACAGAGTTGACGGGAGCCGTAGCCCTTTTCATAGAGTCAAATGGCGTACAATAGAAAACAACGTCTGAACGACAACATCAAGGCGATAGAGACGGCATTCATCCTTGACAGGGAACAGCGCACGCCGACCGCCCGTGAGCGTCTTCTTCTGGAGCGTTATTGCGGATTCGGGGGATTGAAGTGCATCCTGAACCCTGCCAGGGAACTGGCGGATGCCGTCCATTGGGCAAAGTCAGACCTTGAATTGTTTGCTCCAACAGTGGAGCTGCATAGACTTATCCGTGAAAACAGCAAGAATGAAAGCGAGTACAAACAGTTGATGGACAGTCTGAAACAGTCTGTCCTCATGGCATTCTACACGCCGTCAGCCGTTACGGAGGCTCTGACGGATGTGTTGAAAGAGTATCAGATTATCCCCGAAAAGGTGCTTGAACCCTCGGCAGGCATCGGAGCCTTTGTCGATTCCGTCTTGGATAACAATCCCAAGGCAGACATTATGGCGTTTGAAAAAGACCTGCTTACGGGAAAGATACTACGCCATCTGCACCCGGAGCAGAAAGTGCGCATAGAGGGATTCGAGAAGATAGAAAAGCCTTTCAATGACTACTTCGACCTCGCCATCTCAAATATTCCATTTGGCGATGTTGCCGTATTTGATCCGTCCTATACTGCCATGAAAGGCATGAGGGCACTTGTCACCAGACGCATACACAACTACTTCTTTGTCAAGGCTCTTGATACGGTAAGGGATGGTGGGTTGGTTGCCTTCCTCACCTCACAAGGCGTATTGAATGCCAAAAACAACAGTGCCGCGCGTTTTATGATGCTCTATCATGCTGATCTCGTGTCAGCGATTCGTCTTCCCAACAACCTGTTCACGGAAAATGCCAATACGGAAGTGGGCAGTGACCTCATCATTCTGCAGAAAAACAGCCAAAAGGAGTCGCTGCGAGGAGACGATAACCTGCTTGATACCGTCTATAATGACGAGAACCGCATTCCGACAAACAACTACTTTCTGGAGCATCCGGAACGCATTATCCATACAACGGCAAAGTTGGATACTGACCCGTTCGGCAAACCTGCAATGATATACACGCATGAGGATGGTGTGGAAGGCATTGCAGAGGATTTAAGAGAAATGCTCAATGAAGATTTCGGAAGAAATTTTCATTTGAGCAGATATTTGGGGGAAGAGCAAACCACCTCATGGAATGAGGTGGAACGGGGGCAGAAACAGGGGCAACCTGCACCTAGGTACAGAGAATCTGCACCGGCTACAGAGCAAAACCCCTTATGGAATAAGGGGGAACGGTGGCAAGAGGTAGGGCAGACAAAACTGGAACAACCTGCACCGGAGCAACCAGAAATGGAGCCAGAACTGGGGCAAATAGAACATGGGCACAGTGAACCTGCATCGGCTACAGGGCATACCACCTCATGGAATGAGGTGGAACGGTGGCCGGAGGTGGGGCAAACAAAACTGGGGCAACCTGAATTGGGGCAACCAGAACCACGGCAATCAGAACAGGCGCAATCAGAACAGGGGCAAATAGAACCAGCACCGGAGCAAACAAAACTGGGGGCAGAACAAGGGCAACTAGAAATGGAGCACAGTGAACCTGCATCGGCTACAGGGCATACCACCTCATGGAATGAGGTGGAACGGTGGCCGGAGGTGGGGCAAACAAAACTGGGGCAACCTGAATTGGGGCAACCAGAACCACGGCAATCAGAACAGGCGCAATCAGAACAGGGGCAAATAGAACCAGCACCGGAGCAAACAAAACTGGGGGCAGAACAAGGGCAACTAGAAATGGAGCACAGTGAACCAGCACTGGCTACAGGGCATACCACCTTATGGAATAAGGTGGAACGGTGGCCGGAGCAACCAGAACAGGCGCAATCAGAACAGGGGCTAGAACAGGTGCAACCAGCATCGGGGCACAGTGAATCTGCACCGGCTACAGGGCATACCACCTTATGGAATAAGGTGGAACGGTGGCCAGGGCAACCAGAACTGGAGCAATCAGAACAGGGGCTAGAACAGGTGCAACCAGAAATGGAGCACAGTGAACCAGTACTGGCTACAGGGCATAACACCTTATGGAATAAGGTGGAACGGGGGCAGGAGCAATCGCAATCGGGGCAAACAAAACTGGGGCATTCAAAACCAGAGCAACCAGAACCAGGGCTAGAACAGGGGCAATCAAAACCGAGGCACAGTGAATCAGTACCGTCAACAGAGCAATCACATCATCAGCCGCCAGTCCAAATGACGCTGTTTGATCTTTGGGGCATGGAAGAAGATAACCGCCTAAAGGGTCATGCGACGAAGAAGAAAACTGCAGCCAAAGTGGGTGCAGCCGTCACAGGGAGTGCTGCCACCAAGAAAATGCCTAGAAAGAAAGCAAGCCCGCTGGTAAAAAATGTCAATCCGACTTTTGAAGTTGGGACAAAGCCAGTAGAAAAAGAAGCAAAGCCTTTGTTGGCAGAAGTAAAGGGGCATAATACGGCTCAGAAACGCAAGACGGTAACAAGGGACGAGGTGGCACAGAAGCACAATGCGGCATCAAGGGGCGCAGTTGAACAGGAACACAAAACGGTAAAGGTGCACGAGACAGTACTGTTGCACGAAACTCAACTGGAGCATGTGATGGTAAAGGGGCAAGAGGTGGCACGAGAAAACGAGGTGGCACCGGGATACGAGACGACGCAGGGAAACAAAACTGCACAAGAGGCAAAACCAATCCTGCCAGGTGATGAACCATACGCAAGCATCTCTTGGGAAGAGAATCCGCCAATCAACGGCTTTTACGAGATGATGATGACCATGGCTCCCGAAGACAGGGTGCTGCTGCGCCAAAAGGCGGAACTGCACCGTCAGGAACAACTCAAGGCTCTGGGCGTTGAAGATACGCTTGATCCGAAGTTCAAGCCGCCGATGGAACCGATAGAAGTTCTCAAAGTTCAAATCGGGCATGGACAGTCGAAAGGGAATGAGGCAAAAGAAGATTCCAAGACTCAGAACACATTGGAAGAAACAAATCATGAGCGGGAACAACAAAAAGAGCAAGAAAGAAAGCGGGAAGAGCAGGCAAGGAAGAAAGAGAATGTTATGAAGCCCCGTCCGTTTGATGAGAAACTGGAAAGTTTTCATCGTGAGGGTTCTATGGTGCTCGACTCTGCCAGAAACATCGGTGTATTGAAAGACCTTACCAAGTATGGTGCTACCTTCATGCCGTTGGATCTGAATATGGAGCAGAAAGAAAAGGCAGTCTTGTATATCGCCCTCCGTGATGCCTATCAGAAACTTTACACCTATGAAGCGGAAGAACAGACGGAAAACAAGCAGATGCGTGAGAGTCTGAATGTCTATTATGACGCTTTCTTCATCCGCTTCGGCAACCTCAATGCCAAGCAGAACGTGAAGTTCATCCTTATGGATGCCTCAGGGCGCGACATGCTGTCGTTGGAACGGGTGGAAAACGGACAGTTCACAAAGTCAGACATCTTCGACCACCCGGTCTCTTTTTCGCTTGACGAGGTCAGTCATGTGGATTCTCCAGAGGAAGCGCTCACCGCCTCGCTCAACAAGTTCGGCCGTATCGACTTGCCGTATATGACTGAATTATCGGATATGCCGGAACAGGAACTGACGGAAGCGCTTAAAGGACGCATCTATTACAATCCGCTCATAGATGGCTACGAGATTGCCGACCGCTTCATTGCTGGCAATGTAATAGAGAAAGCGGAGCGTATAGAAGAATGGCTGAAGGAAAATCCCGACTATGCAATCGTGAGGGAGTCGTTGGAAGCCTTGAAGGCAAGCATTCCCGAACCGATAGCCTTTGAGGACCTGGACTTCAACTTCGGTGAGCGTTGGATACCTACAGGTGTGTATTCCGCTTACATGAGTCACCTCTTCAATACACAGGTCAGCATCGTCTATTCCGACAGCATGGACGAATATTCGGCAAAATGCAGTATGAAGACCATGGCCATCACGGATGAGTATATGGTGAAGGGATATTACCGCCACTATGACGGCATGAGTCTTCTGAAACATGCCCTGCACAACACCTGTCCCGACATGATGAAGAGCATCGGTGAGGATGAACACGGCAACGACATCAAGGTGCGTGACAGCGAGGGCATACAGCTTGCCAATGCCAAGATTGACGAAATCCGCAACGGGTTCACTGAATGGCTGGAAGAGCAGTCTGACTCCTTTAAGGAACGCTTGACCACAATGTACAACCGGAAGTTCAACTGCTTCGTGCGTCCGAAGTATGACGGTTCTCACCAGACCTTCCCCGGCCTGGATCTGAAAGCCCTTGGCGGAAAGTATGGTGTCAAGAGTGTGTACCCAAGTCAGAAGGATTGTGTTTGGATGCTGTTGCAGAACGGAGGCGGGATATGCGACCACGAGGTGGGCACTGGCAAGACCCTCATCATGTGTATGGCTGCACATGAGATGAAACGCCTTGGCATAGCACACAAGCCGATGATTATCGGATTGAAAGCCAATGTAGCGGAGATAGCCGCCACCTATCAGACAGCTTATCCCAATGCGAGGATACTCTATGCCTCGGAGAAGGATTTTTCCACCAAGAACCGTGTCAGTTTCTTCAACAACATCAAGAACAACGACTATGACTGTGTAATCATGTCGCACGACCAGTTCGGGAAGATACCGCAATCGCCAGAACTCCAGCGGCAGATATTGCAGGCTGAGCTTGATACCGTGGAGGAAAACCTGGAGGTGATACGCACGCAGGGCAAGGACGTGTCGAGGGGAATGCTCAAAGGCTTGGAAAAGCGAAAGCAGAATCTGGAGGTGAAGTTGCAGAAGATAGCCTACAGCATAGAGCAGCGCACCGATGATGTGGTGGATTTCCGCATGATGGGCATCGACCACTTGTTTGTGGACGAGAGCCACCAGTTCAAGAACCTTATGTTCAACACCCGTCACGACCGTGTGGCAGGACTCGGCAACAGCGAGGGAAGCCAGAAGGCGCTCAATATGCTCTTTGCCATCCGAACCATACAGGAGCGGACAGGCAGAGATCTGGGAGCGACATTCCTGTCGGGAACAACCATCAGTAACTCACTGACTGAGTTGTATCTGCTCTTCAAGTATCTGCGCCCCAAAGAACTGGAGCGTCAGGACATCCGCTGTTTCGATGCGTGGGCGGCAATCTTCGCCAAGAAAACTACCGACTTCGAGTTTAACGTCACCAACAACATCGTACAGAAGGAACGTTTCAGATACTTCATCAAGGTACCGGAGCTTGCTGCTTTCTACAACGAGATAACCGACTATCGCACGGCGGAGGCGGTTGGTGTGGACAGACCACAGAAGAACGAGATCCTTCATAACATACCACCGACACCCGAGCAGGAGGACTTCATCCAAAAGCTGATGGAGTTTGCCAAGACGGGTGATGCCACCATCCTCGGAAGACTGCCTCTGTCGGAAACGGAAGAGAAGGCAAAGATGCTCATTGCTACGGACTATGCCCGAAAGATGGCTCTCGATATGCGCATGATAGACCCGACTTGTGAGGACCATCCCGACAACAAGGCGAGCCATTGTGCGAAGATGATAGCCGACTATTACAAACGCTATGACAATTACAAGGGCACACAGTTCGTATTCTCAGATCTGGGAACATACCGACCGGGCGAATGGAACGTGTATTCAGAAATCAAGCGCAAGCTGATAGAGGATTACGGCATACCGTCGTCTGAAATCCGCTTCATTCAGGAGTGCAAGAACGAGAGGGCAAGAAAGGCGGTGATAGCAGCTATGAACGAGGGATCGGTACGAGTATTGTTCGGCTCCACATCCATGTTGGGTACAGGCGTAAATGCACAAAAAAGGTGTGTGGCTATCCATCATTTGGATACACCGTGGCGGCCGTCAGACTTGGCACAGCGTGACGGTCGAGGGGTGCGTGCAGGCAACGAGATTGCCAAACTGTATGCCGACAATAAGGTGGATGTCATCATCTATGCGGTGGAAAAGTCGCTTGACTCGTACAAGTTCAACCTCCTGCACTGCAAGCAGACTTTTATCTCGCAGTTGAAAAGCGGAGCCTTGGGAGCGAGAACCATTGACGAGGGAGCAATGGACGAGAAATCGGGTATGAATTTTTCCGAGTATATGGCTATTCTCTCCGGAAATACCGACTTGCTTGACAAGGCGAAGTTGGAGAAGAAGGTTGCTTCTCTGGAGGTTGAGCGCAAATCGTTTAACAAGGGTAAGCGTGACTCAGAACTGAAACTGAAATCTAAGACAGAAGAGCTGGACAGCAATCGGGCTATACTCAAAGGCATGACAGCGGACTATGACAAGTTTATGAGTCAGGCGAAGAAGGACAAGGACGGGAATATACTCAATCTCATCACCCTTAACGGTCTCGAGTCCAATAATCTGGAAGTGATAGGCAAACAACTTCAAAGGATGGCAAAAACGGAAAGGACAGATGGGGAATACAAGGAAATAGGTGCAATTTATGGATTCCCTATCAAGGTCGTGAGCGAGACAAGCTTTGAGAGCGGTCTTCCCTTCGTTGATAACCGCTTTGTTGTTGAGGGGCATTACAAGTATCAGTACAACAACGGACATGTCGCCAAGTCGGACCCGATAGCTGCGGCAAACAACTTTGTGAATGCCCTGCAGAAGATACAAGGGTACATTGAACAGTATGATTCAAGATGCAGGACACTGGAGAAGGAGATACCGCAACTGCAGGAAATTGCTTCCAAGGTCTGGAAGAGAGAAGATGAACTGAAAGGTCTGAAGACAGAACTGGCTTCATTGGATAGAAAGATACAACTGGAACTGGCACCACCGCAGCTGGCTCCAGAAAAGGAAGAGACGAACCCTGCAGCAACACTGCCTATGAATGAACGCGAGAGAGCTCATCAGCCGCCACAACGAGTATGTGCAAACTATCGATTCTGATACCTTACTATATATAGGGGCATCTTTGTTTCTTTGAAAGAGACAAAGGTGGCCCTATCTTTTTTTATAAACATCAAAAATATATACGTATTATGTCAAGAAACAAGAAAACATCAGAGTCGTTATTCCAGTTCATGAACCTCCTCATCGCCCTGTTGCTGAAGAACGGGCAATACCGCACCATGTTGCATTACAAGGCAACCCTTAATAGCTTTAAGCGATACCGGGACAATAAGGATATTGCCCTAAGAGAGATAGATGCAGAAGTGATGCGTTCGTATGAGGCTTACCTGCATCATACGGCAGGGGTATGCAAAAACACCAGTTCCTTCTATCTCCGCATCCTCCGTTCCACCTACAACAAAGCTGTGGCAAAGGGACTGACGCCACAGCAGCATCCCTTCACGGATGTCTATACCGGCATTGCCCCAACCCGCAAGAGAGCCATACCTGCTGAATCTGTCAGCCAGATCAAGCATTTGGAGTCGGTCAAGAATCTCACTCCCAAAGAAGAGATGGCAAGAGATGCATTCCTAATGAGTTTCTATCTGCGTGGTATCTCATTCATCGATCTGGCTCATCTCCACAAATCCGACCTCAAGGACGGTTATCTCCATTACACCCGAAGCAAGACAGGTCACCGCCTCACCATACGATGGGAGAAGGATATGCAGGAGATGTTGGAAAAGTATCAGGCGCAGACTGCCTCCTCACCTTATCTCTTCCCTTTCCTTGTTGATGCTGGAAACAAAAGTCATGACAAAACTATTGACAAAAAGCAGGAAGAAGTGCGCCTGTATCACAATGCAGAATCCCGTATTTCCTACCATCTCAGGAAGTTTGGTGCTAAGATAGGAATCAAGGGCAAGCTCACTCTCTATGTTGCCCGCCATTCCTGGGCAACGGCAGCAAGAGACAATGATATCTCCATTTCCGTCATCAGCGAGGCATTGGGACATGACTCCGAAACCACCACACAAATCTATCTCAATTCCATCAAAAGCTCAGAAGTAGATGATGCCAACGCCAAAATACTGGCAGTCCTATAAGCTACAAAAAAGTATAAAAAGAGGGATTTTTGTAAAATGAACCAAAATGAACCAATTTTTCTGAATCTTTACATAAGAGATACAGAATCTCCCTGCAAAAATACGAAAATTGTTGGAAACTAGCAAATTATGCGTGTTAAAAAATTAATATCATTCTACAAAAATCAACATTTTTTTACCGTTCTTTTCACACACAATTTCCTAAGTCGTTGATTGAAAGAAAGTTTTCGGTTTTTCTGTGTCTCTTATGTAGAGACACAGAGTAACAACATCGAAAACGAACTAATTTCAGTTAAGAGATGGACGTGACAAAAATAGAGAATCAGGTTTCGGCCCCTCAGATGGGGGACGACGGCGAAGCCGTGTTTAAAGATCCCCAAAATGAGGCATTTGGACATGAAAATGAGCCAAAAATGCCCGATGATGCAGGTTGGTATGTCGCTGTCGTAAGGTGCAACTGTGAGAACACCATAGGCAAAACTCTTGAACTTTACTTCCAAAGACATAAGATTTGGTTTGAATACTGGGTTCCTATGCAGAGAATGGTAGTTATCGACAAACGGAGCAACAAGCGAAAGATAAAGGAGAAAGTCTTACTTACCACCTTTATCTTCTGCCATGTCAGCCCCAATTATCTTGACACCATCCGTTTTCGTCCCGAAGTTTACAAGATGCTCACAATGCCTGGTCAGCGTGACATCTATCGCATCCGTGATAAAGAACTGGACGATTATCGCTGTCTGGTTGAGAATCCAGACATCCCTATCACCCCATGCTCTGGACCTTTACGCAAAGGACAGAGAGTAAGAATCACCGAGGGTAAGATGGCAGGATTGGAAGCATACGTGCAACGTCTATCTGGTAAGAAAGCCATCATCGGCAATGAAATCAAGTACATCAGTGGTGCTACCATAGAGATAGATAGAGGTTTCTTGGAGACCATTCCCTAGTGGAGCAAAAATCCCCGTTTTCTGTAGTCCTAATGTTGATGACTTTCAATGCCCAATAATAGATGGACCTATTAATTATGGATGCAGCGAAGTTAAAACATTTGGACTATATTCAAAGTGCAATTTCACGAATGGCTGATTGCTCATTTAAGATAAAGAGTCTGGCAATAACCATAGTTTCTGCTATAGTTGGAATATGTGTCAAGACTGGGGACATGAATATATTGCTAGTGGCTATTGTTCCTATAGTTTTGTTTTGGATTCTTGATTCTTATTATTTGCAGCAAGAGAGAATGTTTCGTGAAATATATAATATCCTGATTGGCATATCGAATAACCATGAGTTTAAGATACGGCCATTTGAAATGCCTATTGGCAAGATTAAAGAAAAAAGTTGCTCTTTTGTGGCTGTAATGTTTTCCAAAACGGAGTGGTTACTTTATTTGGGCACGCTTTTGCTTATCTTGTTTGTATTTTATTATATAAGATGTAAGCATTGTCAATAAGCTGTTTAATTGAATTTTATGTGTGGAGTAAAGAGTGTCAAGGTATTATAATGTTCACTCAACAACAGATGTCAACAAGCAAATAACGAAGAATACGCTGCAGCTTTATGTCAAGACATATCATGAGACAAGATAAACAAATAAACTTATGGCAGCAAAAGAATTAAGAGATATACGTAAGGAGATGTTTGCAGAAATGGAGCAACGTCTGAATGTGAATAGAAAGCCAGAAGACAGCTTCTTCTATTATCATTCCAGTGAGGACAGAATCGTCCTCTCCCATGCCCTGTTTTGGGTGATGACACAAAACATCAGGGGACATGTTGCCAAAGAGAAGTACTTCCTGCTTCTCCGCCAATACCAAGAGGAAATGCTAAGTGCCTATCTCATGGAATCCGATGAATTTCCAGAGTTGCTGCACTATTGCAATGTCATGTATGATACATTACCTATCATATTAAAAGGAGTATATGACCTCCGTATAGACAAAGATGCCCGTAGATTGGCAGCTATTGCAATTGTAGCAGGAGGATATGGTGGAGATATGCCAGAGGAACAATGCTACAATCTTTTGGATGATATGGACTTCTATTATAATAAGGTGAAATGTAAGAAGATAGAGCGTATGCTTCCAGAGTTGAGTAAAATGGTAGTAGCGGAATCGATTCATTTGAGTTAGATAAATGGCAAGTTTTCAATGTGGTTCAATCCAAAAGTATAATACATTGATGTGCATTATTAAATGATAGATAAATTAAAATCTAAGATGAAAGGAATAGTATTAGCAGGAGGTAGCGGTACACGCTTGTATCCTATCACAAAGGGTATCAGCAAGCAGCTGATACCAATCTTTGATAAACCAATGATATATTATCCAATATCAGTATTGATGTTGGCAGGTATCCGTGAAATACTCATTATTTCAACACCATTTGATTTACCCGGTTTCAAACGCCTCTTAGGCGATGGAAGCCAGTTAGGTGTGAAGTTCGAGTATGCAGAGCAGCCATCATCAGATGGCTTAGCCCAAGCTTTCATTATCGGTGAAAAATTCATTGGTAATGATTCAGCTTGCCTCGTATTAGGTGATAATATCTTCTATGGTGCAGGATTAAATCAGATTCTGCATCAGGCAGTTGTAGATGCTGAACAGAATAACAAGGCTACCGTTTTTGGCTATCGCGTAAGTGATCCAGAGCGATATGGTGTAGCTGAGTTTGATGAGCAAGGCAATTGCCTGAGCATTGAAGAGAAGCCTGAAGATCCAAAGAGTAACTATGCTGTGGTAGGCTTATACTTCTATCCTAACAAGGTTGTAGAAGTAGCAAAGCATATCAAACCATCTGCTCGTGGTGAGTTGGAAATCACAACAGTAAACCAGGAGTTCCTGAATGATAAGCAGCTGAAGGTACAGACCATGGCAAGAGGATTCGCCTGGCTTGATACCGGAACCCATGATTCTCTTTCTGAGTTATCTACCTTCATCGAGGTCTTGGAGAAGCGCCAGGGCTTGAAGGTGGCTTGTTTGGAAGGCATCGCATACCGCCAGGGATGGATTTCTGCTGAACAATTGAAGGCGAATGCTCAGCCAATGCTGAAGAACGACTATGGTAAGTATCTGCTTTCTATTCTTGAAGAAGCAGATGGTACATTAAAGAAGAACTTAGAATTTTAAACAGGAAATAATTACGGCAGGCGAAGTGCCTGGGGCTTATTTTATAAGCTACTTTTCGGCTCTTGGTATGGAGCCTGCCTTTCTTAAATTAAGGAACGGAAAAACAATATAAAACTGATATTGATTGAGTTCTTTCATTTACCAGATGATACCATTTGGGAGGATGATAGAAATAAGTTTTTAAAATTAATAGAAAAGAAAAAGTAAATGTCAAATCAAACATCAGATAATAATAAACGAATAGCGAAGAATACATTGCTTCTTTATGTTCGAATGCTCTTTATGATGGGTGTGAACTTATATACTTCACGAGTTGTCTTGAATGCATTGGGGGTAGTGGATTTTGGTATAAATAATGTTGTTGGTGGCGTAATAGCAATGTTAGGATTTCTAACAGGCTCATTAAGCTCTGCATCATCTCGATATATAACTTATGATTTGGGTAAGGGGAATATTATGATGATGAAAAAGACTTTTGGAAATATATTGAGTATCCACTTTATATTGGCAGGTGTTGTGCTGGTTGTTGGAGAAACTCTTGGGTTATGGTTTGTTACTACTCAATTACAAATACCAGAAGGTAGAGAGACTGCTGCTTTTTGGGTGTACCAATTTTCTGTCTTGTCTTCAATTTTAGGAGTCATAAGTGTGCCATATAATGCAGCTATCATTGCCCATGAGGAAATGTCTGCTTTTGCATACATCTCTATTGTTGATGCTGTTTTTAAATTATTGGTGGCATTTTTTATTGTGATATCTCCTTATGATAAGTTGATAGTCTATGCTTTATTGATTTTTTTGATAATGCTTTTTGATAGAGTTTTATATGGCATATATTGTAACAAGCACTTTGAGGAAACAAAAGTTCATTTTTCTTATGATAAGAAAATGTTTAAGGAAATATTTGCTTTTGCTGGTTGGACGATGAATGGTAATTTGGCCATAATTGGATTTACGCAAGGTATAAACATTCTCTTGAATATTTTCTTTGGTCCTGCTGTAAATGCTGCACGTGGCATAGCTGTTCAAGTCCAAGGTGTTTGTCAACAGTTTTGTAGTAACTTTCAAATGGCTTTAAATCCCCAATTGACAAAATGTTATGCACAGGGAGAATTGGAATATATGCACAAGCTGTTATGCAAGAGTTCTAAATTCTCATTTTATATTTTATTTTTTATAGTCTTACCTTTAATGTTTGAAGCGCCATTTGTATTAAAACTTTGGCTTGGAAACGTGCCTGAACATACTGTAAATTTTTTACGCTTAATATTGGTGTCAAGTCTTTTGTATTCTCTGTCAAATCCTATAATTGTGTCAGTACATGCAACAGGTAAATTAAAGAAATTTCAGATTATAGAGGGGACGATGTTGTTGTCTATAGTACCTATCGCTTATGTCTTGTTAAAATACTTTTGTGTTATTCCAGAATATGTGTTTCTTGTTCATATAATTGTAGAATCGTGTACGCAAATTGTTCGTTTAAAAATAGTTCTTCCTATGATAAATATGCAAATGGTCGATTATTTGAAAAAGGTAATCCAACCTATAGTTGTTGTAGTTATTTTAACGCCATTGCTACCATTTGTAATTCATGAAATTAGCTTTGCTAATGAGTTTTTGGCTTTTTTGGCTACTTGTAGTCTGTCTGTTGTTAGTTGTTTGTTGATTATTTATACAATTGGTTGCTCTTCTTCCGAGAGATGTTTTCTAAATAATAAAATTACGTTGATTCTAAGAAAATGGAAAAAATAAAAAAATACAGGGCAGATATGGCTTTGGGACGTATTTTGGCGATTTATTGGGTAGTATTAATTCAGCATAATTTTGCTCCCTATCATCCAGATTGGGCATGGGTTGGTAATGGTCAGTATTTTATATTTGATAGAGTTTTGGATTTTACATCATATATTACATTACTGACAATGCCTTTATGCTTTTTTATATCAGGTTTTATTTTGCATAAGACGGGTGGTCTATATAAAGAAAGTAATTTCTTATTTTTTTGTATAAATAAAGTTAAGCGTTTGTATGTTCCATGTGTCTTATTTGGTTCCATTTTTGAGTTAATTTATAATGGTAAGATATCCTGGCAATGTCTAATAGGATTTAAGCATTTGTGGTTTATATCATATTTGTTTTTATACTTTATTGTTTCTTATTTTCTATTAAGAAATATGACCATATTAAAAATAGTTGGAGTAATATTAGGGACTCTTGTATTGAGGACTCTTTTAAAACACTATGATTTACCTGTTCTCGGAATAATGACCTATTATATTTGGTTCCTATTAGGTATATTGGTTGCAAAAAAAGAAGATATGTTTCACAAGTATGATAAATTTTATTTTATTGGTTTTTGTTTTTTTTACCTCTTGAAAATTTTCCAAATACGAATTGGGGGGGGTACAGAGAAAGGCGATTTTTTATATGAAATCTTTGCTGTATTTTCATTGTTAAAAATTTTAGCTGTAATTTCAGATAAAATAAAGAAATACAAGGTCTTTAAATTGCTAGATGAAACTTCTTATGGAGTTTATATATTTCATATGATATTTTTATATGTTTTCTATTACATTCTTAAAAATGTTATTGGAGAACAATATATGATAGATAATGAGGTCGTTTTAACATCTATCCTGGCTATTTTTACAGTGCCGTTTTCTATTATTTCAACATTGTTGTTGCAGCAAACTAAAATATTAAAATTATGATGTGTAAGCCAAAAATTAGTGTATTAATACCAGTTTATAATTCAGAAAAGTATATTAAACGTTGTATAAAAAGTGTGTTGTCGCAAACTTTTCTTGATTTTGAACTTTTACTAATAGATGATGGAAGTTCTGATTCTTCTGGTGATATTTGTGATACATTTGCAGAACAAGATAAACGCATTAAAGTGTATCATAAACAAAATGAAGGTATAAGTGCTACTCGTGAATTCTGTATAACTCATGCTCAAGGGGATTATATTCAATTTATTGATAGTGATGATTGGGTAGACCCTGATATGTTACATAAAATGTATAACAAAGCCAAAGAATGTGATTCTGATATTGTTGGATGCAATTTTATACAAGAGTTTGGGGAATACGAAATTTCAACTACTGCAATTTATAACTCCAAAGAAGATTTTCTGCGTTCTGTGATTGGTGATTATTGGGGAGTATTATGGAAACTGATGATACGAAAAGAACTGTTTACTCGATATAATGTTCATTTTCCTAATGGTATTGATGGAGGTGAAGATTATTTTGTTGTTGTTTCTTTGTTATTAAAAAGTAAAAAAGTATCATTTGTTGATTTTTATCCTTATCACTATGTTCGTAATAATAATAATTCATTCATATCTTCACCTTCATTTGAAAAAATAATGTTTCAAGTTAAAGCAACAGAAATGGTAGAGGAGATTTTAATTGAAGAAGGAATGATTGGTCGATATTCTAAAGAATTAACTAAAAGAAAGGTTGCAACGAAGTTACCTGTAATGCGATCGGATTTTTTAAGAGGAATAAAAATATATGGGAAGCTTCCTTTTTCTTCATTCCGATATGTAATAGGTAAAAAAAATAAATGCTATTTTATTTTCGCGTATTTCGTATTGTTTTTTTTGAAGTTTAAATAATTAATGCTTATAACATGATAATACTTTTTATGGCATTATCCAAAAGTTGTGATAACTGCTGTGAACGCGCAGTCCGCCCATTCACAAATCTCCGAAAGAACTTCGGTGGATTTA